>JABAOF010000445.1_pt3 | contig 22594 bp, 18 predicted proteins | sample 7062171 | NCBI WGS metagenome assembly JABAOF01 (sample SAMN14538628, study PRJNA623070) | marine sediment metagenome | biome: marine biome [ENVO:00000428]; feature: marine pelagic biome [ENVO:01000023]; material: deep marine sediment [ENVO:00002113] | place: India: Gulf of Khambhat ...
AAAAAATATTTGATGGGCAAATATTTTGCGATCTTCTTTTTATTGATTAGTGCCATTATGCTTTTATGCCAATAAACGTACAAACCGTGGGAGAAAAGGTTACCTTGTCGTGAAATCTTGCCACTTTCTGACAAAATATTTTTTCACAAGTCTCGAAACAATTTAATATAGAGCATTCACAGACCAAAAATTTTTCAGCAACTTTTCAAAATTAAAAAATGCCACGTTGTGCTCCTCGCCGAAGGCGTTTAAAATCTGTCCGAAGGACACCCCTTTGTTTGTAATTTGTAATTTGTGGTACTGCACCTGCCCTTTTTTTGGACAGGTGCATTGTTTGTAATTCTTGATTTGTAATTTGTAATTTACCGGACAAGCCAGGTTCTTTTTGGGTCTGGCTTGTCCGGGTTGTGTTCCAGGTGCAATTGTGGATGCGCTTTTTTATTTTTTATAAACTTTTTCGATTCTTTTTCGTATATTATACCTTACGACCGACTAAAGCTCATTGGGTATTGAGTATTGATTATTGGTTAAGATTTAGAAGTAGTTGATTATTTTTAAGTTTTGCCGTCATCCGGCGGCCGACATGCCGGGTTGGCAGCGAAACACAAAAAGGAGAATATCGATGTCGCAAAAAGAACTTGCCCGGGCTGTTTACCGAATGATATATAAGGCCAGCCCGGAAGAGCTGGGCAAACTTACGGGAAAAGAAATCGCCAGACGGTTCAAAACGAGCCAGTCTAACATCTCCCGCGCTTTTCGACGCTATTATAATTTCACCCTGAGAAGATCCCTGGAGCTGCGGAAATTTACAGTCTTTAATCACCTGATGTACACCGGAACGACTAATACCGTGAAAGAAGCCCTGGAAATCCTGGATATCCGCAGCACCAGCCACTTTATCAAAAGATATAAAGAGATTTTCGGCCTCACCCCGGGAAAAAGAATCAGGATAATCAGGCAAAGGCATAAAGAACTAAAACAAAAATGGGCCCGGGAAATGACGTTTTCTTAACCGGGTTTTTTCTCGAAAAATAAGATCATGAAAGGCTATGAACGGTGTGTAATTGGTTTAAATTTCCGAATCGAAACTTGACACCACCCCAGTCTGCCCTTACAATGTGCTCGTTGTTTTCAGCGGCCGCGTAAATGACAAATTAAGTAAAAAATTAAAAATTTAAACTAAGGAGATTTAAAATGTCAGTAAACAAAATTAGCGCTGAAGTAGCGCAAGAAACAGAAGACAGGATAATCCAGGCGTTCACGGATGCGGAGGCAGAGCTTCCCTTTCTAACGGACCTCACTTCGGAAGAACGAATCAGGATGGTCAAATTGAGCCGCAAGTACGTGGATTTTGTCGATAAATCCCATATCCTGGTAGAGACTCACCCACAATATCTGCCAACATACCTGAACCTGGATGAATTCACGAAAGATGTGAATTTAAAAAACAGCTTAAACCGGATATATGCCCGGGCGAGCTCGTTTATCCAGAAGCTCAAAGACACGATTCTTTTGGTGGAATCGGAAGCTTACCAGACGTCGCGATTGTTTTACAAATCAGCCCAAGCCGCCGCTAAAGAAGGAGCGGAAGATGCGGGCATTATCGTCAAAACCCTCTCCTATCACTTCAAAGACCACGGCCCCAAAACCGGTACGGATAATACCGACAGCACCGACAGCACTGATATCACCGAATTAAACCCAAAAGAATAATTCGTAACCCCTGATCGGTAACCCCAGGCTCCAGGACCGGAGCCCGGGGTTACCATTCACGGTTCCCTCCTTTAAAAGATCTACCATCAATCATTTCCATCATTTTTCTGATCGAACTCTATCTTAATCTGGACAATCTCTATCCAGACATAGATATCGTCTATGCCAACATAGACAACCACTATGTTAACATAGGCACGATCTATCTTAACATAGACGGTTTATCCGTTAACAAGAAAAAAGGTCTATCCAACATAGAGACCCTCTATCCTGACATAGACCAGGTCTATCCCAACACAGCCAACCACTATGTTAACAAAGGCACGGTCTATCTTAACATAGACGGTTTATCCGTTAACATGAAAAAAGGCCTATCCCAACATAGACACCTTCTATCCTGACATAGACGAGGTCTATCCCGACACAGCCAACCTCTATGTTAACATAGGCACGGTCTATCTTAACATAGACGGTTTATCCATTAACAAGAAAAAAAGTCTATCCCAACATAGACACCCTCTATCCTGACATAGACAATGTCTATCCCAAAATACAGATAAAGTACCAGACCCCATAATTAGAGTATTTTTTGCTACAGAGAGCACAGAGGTCGCAAGCCAGCCAGGCCGGAACCAAAAAAGACCTGGCTTGTCTGGAAATTCCAAATCCCAAATCCCAAACAAAGCGATGTCCTTCGGACCTGTTTTTTAAAGCAAAAAATAATTGCAGCCATTTCAGGAGAAATGGAAAAGGAGACATGCAAGAAAATTCTATAGGGAAATGACGCACCTGGAATGTTGGAATAATCAAGAATGGAATTGTTAATGGGAAATGGTAGCGGGGGGTGGATTTGAACCACCGACCTTTGGGTTATGAGCCCAATGAGCTACCAGACTGCTCCACCCCGCGGTCCAATGGTAAGTACTAAGTGATGTATTATATATCATTTTTCACTTCTTGTCAAATATAATAAATTTTAAGCGGCAATTATAATTTTAGCCGCAAAGGCATTTACAATGCGGTAAAAAGCACGAAGTTACACGAAGAAAAGAACCTGGTTCGCTTCGCTCACAATTAGATGGAATAGATTTTTTTGCCTGGCGACTTTTTTGTTTATCTTCTTTGTGTATCTTCGTGTATCTTCGTGGCTAAAAAAATAAAATGAGAATTGCTGAATTTTATCCCTGGACCATTGACCCATAGGGTTTGATGAATCAAACCCCTACTAATTTAACTACCGATATCCGCGATAACCGGCTTTCACCAATGCCTTTATCGTCTTAAACGGATAAGGCGGGTTCAAATAACGACCCAAAAATTTGTATATCTTAAACCGCACCTTCTTGGCCAACTGCGTGTCCATGCGATCAAAACTATGACCACCAGGCGCATCCTGGAATATTTCATACTCAAATTTCTTTCCTGCTGCTTTAAGAGACTTGATCAAATGCTCCACCTCCAATACATACACATCATCATCATTGGTGTTGGTATGAATAAGAAGCGGTGTTTGCAATTTGTCCGCATTCCACGCCGGTGACCGCCGCCGATACTCCTCTATGTCTTCCCTGGCTGTCTTGCCAATATGATAAGGCGCAGAATAAAGCTTCCGGTACCCCTCAGTAGAATACCCCATCCGCGCTATCAAATCACTGACCGGAACCCCGGCAAAACCAACCTTGTAATCTTTGGGATGGTTGAACAAGTTCATCAAGGTAATCAATCCCCCATGACTCCATCCCAACATTCCTACCCGGTCTTTATCTAAAAATTCATAGTTTTCCAGCATGTAATTCCTGGCCGCATACGCATCCTCCACTTCCAATCCACCATAATCGATTTTTTCGTACATTCCTCTTCCATAACCGGTGCTGCCCCTATATTCCGGTGCAATCACCACATAACCCTGCACCATTAATTCACGGACAATATGCGTGTAATAAGTATTAAAATTACCGTGAACCCCACCATGAGGAAATACCAGCAAAGGGTATTTTTTATTATAATCGATTTTCTTGGGGATAAATACATACGAATAAAATTTAACAGGATTATTGGCCCCCACTGCTGTTGGATTCTTGATTTGTCGTTTAGAAAGCGGCGGGCCTACATGACGAACTTTATCAATATAAGCGATATCACCTACTTTATGATACCACATTACATCATCGATGGCCTTTTCCAATTCATCCAGGCGATGACCCAGGCTCTCAAATCTGCTCTCTAATCGCTTGAAAGCCTCATCCGTATCATCGCCTGATACTGCTGCTCCAACTTCTAACGGTGCAAAAAAAGTACACAAAACAAAAGCACAAAAAAGAACCACTGAAATAAAAACCCATCCGGTTTTTGTTTTCAATACCTGCATTAGAATTCCTCCTTTTCATTGCCATGAACCTTATATATACCCTTTTTTTCACTAAATTACAAGCCATAAATCCCAAAATAATGTTAAGAAAGCAGATTCTCAGTTGGCAGTTGGCAGTTGGCGATTGGCAAGAGGAGAAGAAAAGAAAAAAATGAAAATTACAAATCACAAATTACAAACCCTTCTTTGGAAACGGATTACAGATGATCCCAATGGGGCAATATGTTGAGAAGCGTGGTACAATGACTGACCATGTATAAAAAATTTTTGCGGGGTCCAGGGACGGTTTTTTTAAAAAGAGCCCCTGGCGGCTTTGATAAAGGAAACAAACAATGGGTGCGGCTGCAGCGGCCTGGATTTGAATTCCGGGTGGAATTGACAACCGATAAACCAGGGATGGTCTTGCAATTCAATCATCTCTACCAGGTCGCGTTCCGGGTTCTTACCACTGATAGTCATGCCATTCTCTTCCAGTATGCTTTCAAATTCAGGATTGAATTCATACCGGTGCCTGTGGCGTTCAAATATTTTGTCCTTTTGATAGATTTTATGGGAAAGAGTGTTTTTCTTCAAAATGCAAGAGAATTCACCCAATCGCATATTGTGACCCATCTCCTCCACATTGATCAACTCTTTTAATTTCAAAAACACCTTTTTTTTAGGGGATTTGGTAAACTCTGCAGAGTGGGCATCTTTGATACCTACTACATTGCGGAGATATTCGATACTGGCGGTTTGCATCCCCAGGCAAATGCCAAAGTAGGGGATCTTGTTCACCCGTGCATACTCGACGGCTTTTATTTTCCCTTCGATCCCCCGGACGCCGAAACCACCAGGAACCAAAATACCACCGCTATTTTTAAAGGTTTCGTCAAGATTCCACTTCAACAGGTCATCGGATTCTACCAGGTTAAGTTTTACTTTTAAATTATTCTCCACCCCTCCGTGGTAAAGGGCTTCAAATAAACTTTTATAAGAATCATAAAGTTTTATATATTTGCCCACAATGCTGATTTCTACCTCGTCTTCCAGGTGCCGGGTCCGTTCTACCCAATCTTCCCAGGTTTCGTTGTTGTCTTTTTTTTTCTCGAGTTTCAATTTCTTTAAAATCAAATTTCCTAAGCCCTCTTTTTTAAAAATCAGGGGTATTTCGTATATATTATCAACATCCCTGGCGCTGACGATGTCTTCATATTTCAAGTTGGTAAAAAGAGCCACTTTCTTCTTGATATCTTCGGGCAAAGGCATTCCGGCCCGGCAGAGTAATATGTCGGGTTGAATCCCGATTTCCAGCAGTGCTTTGACACTATGCTGTGTGGGTTTGGTTTTTAGTTCACCGGCGGTTTTGATATATGGAACCAGGGTCAGGTGGACATAAAGGGCGTCTTCCGGTTCCAGGTCAAGGCCGATTTGGCGGATGGCTTCAAGGAAGGGCAAGCCTTCGATATCTCCAACCGTGCCGCCAACTTCCACCAGGATTATATCAATTTTTCCTTCCATCTCCTGGATAGCGGCTTTAATTTCATCCGTTACATGGGGAATCACCTGGACGGTTTTTCCCAGGTAATCTCCCCGCCTCTCTTTTTGGATCACGTTATCGTAAATGCGCCCGGCGGTCCAATTGCTTTTTTGAGTGGTAATTGTGGAGGTAAATCGTTCATAATGCCCCAGGTCCAGGTCTGTTTCCGCGCCATCATCTGTGACATAGACTTCCCCATGCTGAAACGGGCTCATGGTACCGGGATCAACATTCAAATAGGGGTCCAGTTTGATAATGGTGACTGTGAATCCGTAAGATTCCATTATATTTCCAATGGAAGCTGCTGCTATTCCTTTTCCCAATGAGGAGAGGACTCCTCCGGTTACAAAGATATACTTTGTTCTGGTCATTGATTACTTTGCTCCTTTTCTTGTAGTATTTTCTCAACCTTAATTACGTCCTCTGGGACATCGACTCCCACCGATTTATACGGAGTAATAAAGACTTTTATTTTTATACCATTCTCAAGGAACCGCAATTGCTCCAGTTTTTCCCTGTTTTCCAACTGGGATTTGGGAAGGTTTACAAAGCGCTTGAGTGCATCTTTTAAATATCCATACATGCCTATATGCTGGTAAAAACCTTCAAAAAGTCGCTGCTCCACGAAAGGAATGGGGGACCGGGAAAAATAGAGTGCTTGAAAATCCTTATCAACCACCACTTTAACCACATTCCTTGATAAATAATCTTCATAGGTGGAGTTAAAATAACCGGGGGTGACCACGTCGTATTGACCGGTTTCCAGTTCATCATACAGGCTGGAAATCAGTTTTTCAGAAAGGATGGGTTCATCTCCCTGGACATTGACAGCTGCAGCAAAATCCCGTTTTTCCAGTACTTCCCACAACCGTTCCGAACCGGATTGATGGTCAGGTGATGTCATCACAGCATTTCCGCCAAAATCTCTCACTACCGATGCAATCCGCTGATCGTCGGTGGCAACGATGATATCGGTGGGAGAAAATCGATTGGATTTTTCCACTTGCCGGTATACCCGTTGGATCATGGGTATGCCTTTAATGGTGGCCAGGGGTTTGCCCTGGAAGCGGGTAGAATGGTACCTCGCTGGTATGATCGCTGCGATCTTCACCATTTAGTCTTTAATCAAAGGACTTCTCTTCAACTTCAGGTTCCGCTCCTGCGTTTTTGCTTTCCAGTGCTTTGAGCTCCATCTGGCAGGACCCCTGGAAGAATGCCCCCTCCTCGATAATTAATTTGGGAGTGACAAGCTTGCCTGTAACTCGACCCAGGGAAAATATCTCGATGCGATCATTGGCATTTAATGATCCTTTCACTTTCCCGTTGATGGATATGCTTCCTGCTTCGATATCAGCTTCCACGTCACCGGTTTCCCCTATAATGAGGGAGCTGCCTGAAAGGATTTTTCCTTTAAACGTTCCATCGATCCTGAAAGAATCTTTAAACTTGATATCTCCTGTTATTTCGGTATCTTTGTCAATAAAACCACTAACTCTTCCCAGTGATTCGGTTTTTTGCATGGTTTACTCCTTTACTAATAATTTATAAATCCGGTCAAATTCTTCGAGTTGATGAAAATATATCTCAATTTTTCCTTTACCACTTTTTGAATAGTGTAATTTAACTTTAGTGGAAAGTATACGGGCCAATTTTTCTTCGGTTTTCCGCAAATCAGGATCATCTTCGACTTCAGAAATGGGAGTGGTTTTCTCTCTGGTTATATTTTTTACCATTTTTTCTGTTTGCCTGACCGAGAGACTATTTTTCAGTATCCGGGAAAGGGCATTTAACATAGCGGTGTTATCTTCCAGTGATAGAAGAGGTCTGGCATGACCCTGGGAAATGGCACCGGAAATAACACTTTCCTTTACAGCTTCGGGCAATTTCAACAGTCGAAGATAATTGGTCAACGTGCTGCGGTTCATCCCCAGTCTTTCACTGGCCTTCTCCTGGGTCAATCCCATCTCATTGATCAGCATTTCGATGCCTTCTGCCACTTCAATGGCATTTAAGTCTTCCCTCTGGATATTTTCCACCAATGCACCGACAATCAAGTCGTCTGGGGACAAATCCCTGACAATTGCCGGGATTTTTTTCCACTTCAAATACTGAGCTGCGCGCCAGCGTCGTTCACCTACCATTAAATAATACTTCTCATCTTTTTTGTAAACGACTACCGGTTGAATCATTCCCGCTTCTTTTAACGAATCGGCTAAATCTTTGAGTTTTTCTGTGCTAAACTTCTTTCGAGGTTGAAAGGGATTAGGGTAAACATCATCGATATCAACCTCAAGAAAGCCCTTTTCCTCTGCATAGGAAGTGGGCCTATTGGCAATTATTGCTTCAATACTCTTTCCTAAAGCTTTCCGCTTCATTTACCAATTATCTCCTTTGCCAACGACATGTATGCTCGAGAACCTGAAGATTTTATGTCATACAACTGGATCGGTTTCCCGAAGCTGGGAGCTTCCGACAGTCTGACGTTTCGAGGAATAATCGAGCGATATACTTTTGATTTAAAATATCCCCGGATCTCTTCTTCTACCTGTTTGGACAAATTGGTGCGTTCATCATACATGGTTAGCAAAATACCTTTGATTTCTAAGGAGTAGTTAAAATTCTCCTTTGTCCGATTAATTGTATCCATTAAATCAGACAATCCTTCCAACGCATAATACTCGGTTTGAATGGGGATCAATACGCTTTCAGCCGCCACCAAGGCATTGATGGTGAGAAGTCCCAACGACGGTGGAGAATCAATGATGATAAAATCGAATCGATCTTCAATCTCATCCAGGGCGTTTTTCAGATAGAGGTGGTTGCCATCTTCAGATGCCACTTCCAATTCAAAACGGGCAAGGCTCCTGGTAGAAGGAATCACTTTCAGGTATCTGAGCTCGTGAACTAAGACTGCGTCCTGCATCGAGCATTCTCCTTCAATGACTGCATAAATATCTTTTTTAACGGAAGTCTTAGCGATCCCCAGTCCTGTGGTGGAATTGGCCTGGGGGTCGAGATCAATAACAAGGACATTTTTTTCCGCAATCGCCAATGAAGCGCCAAGATTAATGGCAGTCGTGGTTTTTCCCACACCACCTTTTTGATTGGCAATCGCTATGATCTCACCGTGTCTTTTTTTGGATTCGGCATTTGCTTCCATAGCTTCCTCGGAGGACTTTCTCCTTTTTTCATTTTCTAAAATTTAAAAAAGCTTTAAAATTTTCAAATTTTTTCTTAAGGGAACATTATAAATTTTTTTTCTTACACTTTCCAGATGTATTTGATTTTTTTTTATTTTATTTTGAGACGTAATGACAATAGCCTCCTTTACCAGGTCTTTTTTTAAATAGCGGCAAAAAATACTGAATCCTGGAAATCCTCGTGCAATCAGCGATCTGATTTCTTTTTTTGTGTTTTTCAAATATTCTTCAATACTGACGCCTTTGACTTCCACATTGGGGAGTTTCATCTGTTCTTTCAGGTTTCTAAGGAAGAGAAATTTCTTCTTTTTGGGTTCCACCAGTATGATTGTTTTATGTTCATTTTTTTTCATCAGGGCAACGGGTATTCCCAATATGCCGTTTCCACTCCCTGCATCGACAACGATATCGCAAGATATGTAGCGGTTGAGCAATATAGTCTCGCTTAACAATTGCACAATACCTTCGGTGGTTATGTTTCGGGAAATAAGGTTCACCTTCCGGTTATAATCCAAAAGGATTTCCACATACGTTATGATGGATTCTAAATCAGCTTCCTGTCCAACAATCGGTTCAATCAATTCCATTAGAATTTTCATTAGAATATTATACCACACCAGGGGGCTCTTTTTAGTAAAAACCGCCCCCTGGACCCCCGCAAAAACTTTTCATTCACGGTCAAACATCGTACCACACTTCATAAGGGTATTTCCCATCGGTATCATTTTCAACTTCTCTTCTTCGCTTCTTCCCTTCCTACTTGCCAACTGCCAACCGCCAACTGCCAACTGGCTTCGTGCCTTCGTGGTGAAAAAAAATGTTTCACGTGAAACATCTTATTGGAGATGAGAAACATCCTAATTGACGCCTGGAAATCATTTTCCATTAAAGATTTTCGGACGACTTTCAAAAAACCGCCAAATTTTGACGATTTCGTTCAATATAAAGGTAAACTATGTCAGAAATTTACGTCCAAATTTTCACACTTCAATCAATTTTTCATCTATTTTGATTCGCCGCCAAAACACAAAAAAAGACAAAAGGATAGGAGCCTGTCCGAGAATGCGAAAAAAGGGTCGAATGTGGAATTCGGGCGAATACAAAATCCCGACCGAGCTCCTACAAAGGGTTTCCGGGCGGATGTAGGGGTTCGGCCGGTATTTCGTGTTCACCCGGCATTTTCGGACAGCCTCCTGGCTGGTTGGCTCAGGTAAGGAAACCGTTAGATGGCGCGAATGCGCCTGCTTCACCCCGTAACGCTATGCGCCACGCAGTGGGGCCGCGCAGTGGTGTTTCACGTGAAACATTATTCAGACCCTTTGGTATCATTTCTATTTTTTCCTTCTTTATCCGTTGAATCCTCTTCTCTCTGCTGCTTCATTTGAATATGGCGGTCAACTATGCGCTTTAGCCATAAATAATAAGCAATGGAAACAAACCATACCAGCAAAACAAAAGGGGAATACCTCTCAAAATCAATCACCAAAAGGTAAGGAGAAAATACAATGACAACTATAACGATTATTACCAATAACCTTATAAAAATCTTTTTCATCTGTCTTTTCTTCAAAATGTTGCTTTTTGAGCCAGATTTTACACCTTAACCGTATAATATGCAACACGTGATATATCAGATATATAAGTTACACGTAATACAAAAAAAGTAACACAAGACGCGAAACACACGACATATCTAGCTCTTAATTTGTTAAAATATAATAAAAAAATTTTTTATTTTTACCCTTGACATTATATTTCTTTTCTATTAATATAGTGGGGTATTTTTTAGCATTAAAAGGCTGATAAAAGATAGATAGATAAAGGAAACCGAAAAAGTTTTCCACATTTGTTGATATTATTGTGGAAAAGTGATGGAGTACCGATGAACGACTTCGAATTAACGAAGAATTACCTGGAAAAGATCCTGGATAAACCCACTTTTAATAAATGGATCCTCCCGCTCTCCTATATCGGAACCAAAAATAATATCGCTTTTGTGGGTTCCCCGGATCAAAAAAAAACTGCCTGGATAAAAGATAACCTGCTGGATAAAATCAATAAACACACCAAGAAAGAATTCAATTTCATACTTAAAGTAGTTCCCTTATACGATGAAGACGATGGTAAAGATGACAAGCTCTCTTCCTCTTTGCATTCAAATTCACACACTCAACTTCAGTCAGACGAAATAACTCCCCATACATCCTCATCAAAAAAATCCCACTACAGTTCAAATCTACAATCAAAATACACCTTTGAAAACTTTGTCCAGGTTGACCAGAATCGTATGGCCTATTCCTTCGCTCATAGTGTTTCAGAATTCCCCGGTCAATCTTACAATCCCCTCTATATCTACAGCGATGTGGGATTGGGAAAGACTCACCTGCTTTATGCCATTGGAAATCGTATTGTTAAAAATAATGGAGATATAAGTGTTATCTACTCCACTACCAGTGAATTTATGCATGAATACGTCGAATACAACCGACTGAATAAACGATTGGATTTCATTAATAAATACACCTCAGTCGATGTATTGCTCATTGACGATATCCAATACATTACTCGATGGGGTGGGACCAGTGAACAATTCTATTATATTTTCAATAAGCTGATCCAATCAGAGAAACAAATCGTTATTTGCTCGGATAAACACCCCGACAACATCCCTGACCTGGAAAAACGAATCAAATCACGCTTTGAATGGGGAGGCATCGTTGATATTCTTCACTATGACCTGGAAGGGCGATTGGCAATACTCAAAAACAAACTGTCCGAACGAAAATATATGATCAAAAACGACTTTGAAATCCCTGAAGAAGTTCTTTATTTCCTGGCTTCATCGATTAAAGACAATGTCAGGAAATTGGAAGGTGCGTTAAACCGACTGATCGGCGTGGCCAACCTTAAATTTTCCGATACCAAAGGAGTCAAAATTACACTAGACTTTGCAAAAGAAGCATTAAAACCCATTGTCTCCCTTAGAAAAAAAGCCGTAACCATCGAACGAATCCAAGAATTTGTGGCACAAAAGTACAAGATAAAAGTGGATGAATTGATATCCAAAAGCAATAAACGAGAAATCGCCGAACCTCGCCAGATCGCCATGTACATCTGCAAACAATTAACCAAAACACCACTCAATGACATCGGAAATAAATTCGGAGGCAAACATCATTCCACTGTCCTGCACTCGATCAACAAAGTCGAAAAAAGCATGAAAAACGATTACGAGTTTGCCCGAGAAATAAATTCCATTTTCAAATTCTTTCAAGAATAGCTCCTCAATTTTTTATGCAAATTTCCACAGGGTGTGGATTTCTCTGTACAAAAAAAGGCCTGACATTCTTTTTCCACACCTTCACCCATTTTTCCACAATTTCTTCACTGGATTTTCACCAGGCAGAATCTTAATTATCTTATCTTTACAAATTTTTCCACTTTTTCACGTAACCTTCTTTTCTTTATTTTTATATTATGATATTATTCTAGACTAGTAATAAAAAGAGGTTGACAAATGAATATAATTGTGGATAAGTCAAACTTTGCCAACGAATTAAGACTATTTCAAGGTATATTTGAAAAAAAATCCTTGAAGGATATCTTGGAAAACATAAAATTGACTGCCAGCGAGGAGGGTACCCTGGAGTTGGTAGCTACTGACCTTGAAATTGGCTTACTTTCGACAATCCCGGTTACCGTTAATGAACCCGGAACCTTTACGGTCAACGGCAGGGATTTGTATGAGTTGATTTCCAGGATGCCGGAGGGACTGGTGGAAATCAATGAGAATAACGATTTACAAATCTTTATTACCAACGAAAAGAAAACCAGCAAGTATAAACTCCTGGGCCTGCAATCTTCGGATTATCCCCTGCTGCCGGAAGGTGATTTCTCAGCCTCCATAACCATCTCTGCAAAAAATTTCAATTCTATCATCAATAAAAGCTACTATATTATCTCACCGGAAATGAAGTTCAGCCTTGGCGGCGCTTTAATGACCATTTCAACTAATAAACTTGAAATAGCTGCCACTGACAGTCATAGACTGGCTTATCTCGACTATGAAAGTGAATTTGAGGTTCAAGACGAACCGTTATCATTTATTGTTTCCCGGAAAACCCTCTTGGAACTTTTAAAAATATGCGAAGAGGGTGAAATCCAATTCACCTTTGATAAAAATAACCTCTTTTTTAAATATAAAAACAGGATTTTATCCTCCCGTATTATCGATCAAAAATTCCCCAATTATAAAGCGGTTATTCCTGACAGGTCTGAATTTGAAACCATTGTGAGTAAAGAAGAATTACTGCAAATGTTGAGACGAATCCTTATTTTTAAGACCAGGAATAATGGTGTTGTCTTTCAGTTTGGCGACAATAAATTAATCCTGGAGCGGACAACCCCTGAAAAAGGCGAAGGTCACGATGAACTGGATATTGAATTTAACGCCGCACCTATTCGCGTGGCCTTTAATGGAAATTTTATCATGGATTTCCTTTCCCATATAGAGTCAGAAAATATTCAAATTAATATCATTGATGAGGATAGCTCTTTTGTTTTTAAACCTCTGTCCGGGCCTGAAGCGGATTCAGAAGAAGAGGTAAACTTTATCTATGTGGTCATGCCGTTGAATATATGAAGCAATGGAGTAGCTATAAAGAGTTTGATGAAGAGACTGTGTCATAATCCCAAAAAAGGATTGAATGTGGAATTGGGGCGAATACAAGATTCGCCCCTACAAAGCGCTTCCGGTAGGAGGTAGGGGTGAACCTTGTGTTCACCCCCTATTTTGACACAGCCTCTGAATCAAACCCCTACAATTCGTGCTCTTTGCTGGGGCTTGAAAGCTCTCTGGAAGGTGGATTGTGATTATACAGGACTTAAAACTCAGGGGATTCAGGAACTTAAGACAATATGACGTATCCTTTTGCAAAAACAGGAATTTAATCCATGGCGCCAATGGGGCAGGAAAAACGTCCATTCTTGAAGCCATCTTCTTGTTAGCCTATGGAAAATCTTTCCTGAACCGGAAAAAATCAGAGATACTGAATCACCACTCCACTGAATTTGTCGTTCATTTACATCTAACCTCTTCTTCAGAAAAATTGGAATCCCAGGGGTTCAATTTAAAAAATACCATAAGTGCTCATTACCAGGACCGATTTATACTGCATTTAAATCAGAAAAAAACCACGATATTTGAGGTAAACAACTACTTATATCCTGTGTTTTTTTCCTCCTCCGATTACAACCTTTATATTGAGAGTAAACCCTACACCCGGAGGATGATCGATCGGTTTATATTTGGCATCAATCCCCTTTACATAAGCTATCTTTTGAGTTATAATAAAGCGTTAAAACAGAAAAATTTTTTATTAAAAACAAAGCGAAATCCTGCTGAACTAAGGAGCTGGAATAAAATAATAAGTGAGTTGTCAGAGAAACTTGTAGGAATTAAGATGACGTTCGTTCAAAGATTGAATACAGAAATCAGGGATACGTTTAACAACCAGCTAAATCTTGTTTACCGGTCATCACTGCATACAAAAGAAGGTGTTTCGCAGGCGAGCTTTTTTAAGCAGTTGGAAGGATTAACACCATCGGAAATAATGTCTAAAAGATCTCTGGTAGGTCCTCACCTGGATCACCTTGAAATCAATTTAAATTCCAACCATTTGAAAGCATACTCGTCCGGGGAGAAGAAAATTCATTTACTCATGCTTTATATCTCCTTTATCGAGTTGTTCAAGAAAGTCAGGAATGAATATCCTGTATTCCTGGTGGATGATTTTGATACGGCTATGGATGCGGAAAATATAGATTTTTTAATGGATAACTACCCGGAAATGCAGGTAATTGCAACCTCGGTGAATAAGTACAGCGATTTTGATCAATTAATCGTCCTGGAAACGAAACGATAAAGCAAAAGATAAAAAATAAAAAAATGAAAATGGAGAATTAAAAAGTGGAAACCAGTGAATTAAACGTTGTCAATGTTAGCGATCCTGTCGAAGATAATGCCTATACTGCTGAAAGTATAAAAGTCCTGGAAGGGCTGGAGGCGGTAAGGATAAGACCGGCAATGTATATTGGCAGTACCGGGTCAACCGGTCTTCATCACCTGGTGTATGAAGTAGTTGATAATTCTATTGATGAAGCCATGGCTGGGTTTTGTTCCAGGATAGATGTGATTGTTCATTTTGACAATTCCATTACTGTCAGGGATGATGGACGGGGAATACCGGTAGATATTCATAAGGATGAAGGAAAGCCCGCTGCTGAAGTAGTGATGACCACGCTGCATGCCGGCGGTAAGTTTGATAGAAGTACTTATAAGGTTTCTGGCGGGCTTCATGGGGTAGGGGTTTCGGTAGTGAATGCGCTTTCTTCAAAATTGGAGCTGGAAATAAAACGGGATGGAGCCATTTATTTTCAGAAGTACGAAATCGGGAACCCGGCCACTCGATTCAGAATGATTGGGAAAACCAATAAACGTGGAACCCGGGTCACCTTCTGGCCGGATGATGAAATTTTTGAAGTCATTGATTTTGATTACACTATTTTATCCAAACGACTCAAGGAATTGGCTTTTTTGAATCGCGGTGTTCTCATTACCGTCACGGATGAGCGCACTGACAAACATGAAGAGTTTTGCTATGACGGGGGTATTGTTGAATATGTCAATTACCTGTGTGGAAGCAAAGAAAAAGTTCATGATCATCCCATCTATCTTACCGCCAAAAAGGAAGATACTGAAATAGAACTTGCCTTTCAATATGTTTCCACCTACAATGATACTCTTTTATCCTTTGTGAACAATATAAATACCATTGAAGGGGGGACCCATCTAACCGGTTTTAAAGGAGCGATAACCCGGACAATCAACTATTTTGCCCAGGTCAATAATTTGAAAAAGGATTTTAAGGGAAGTTTTTCAGGGGATGACGTCAGGGAGGGATTGGTGGCTGTGGTATCTGTGCGGTTGATGGAACCGCAGTTTGAAGGCCAGACCAAATCCAAACTGGGAAATTCGGAAGTTAAGGGAATCGTTGAGTCTTTTGTTAATGAAAAATTACTGGAATATTTTGAAGAGAATATCGGGGTGGCAAAAGCCATTATTAACAAAGCTCTTCTGGCTGCCCAGGCCAGGGAGGCATCCCGCAAAGCAAAGGACCTGGTGAGGAAGTCCAGTTTATTGGACACCACCACATTACCCGGGAAATTGGCGGATTGTCAATCCCGGGATCCAGCTTTAAGTGAATTATTCGTGGTGGAGGGAGATTCTGCCGGTGGATCTGCCAAGCAGGGAAGGGATCGCCATTTCCAGGCTATATTACCGCTGCGGGGAAAAATTCTGAATGTTGAAAAAGCCACGACTTCAAAAATGCTGGAAAATGTTGAAATAAAAACCATAATTGCAGCGTTGGGGGTTGGCATTGGCAAAGAAAATTTTGACCTGGAAAGACTCAGGTATCATAAAATCATTATCATGACAGATGCAGATGTAGATGGGTCGCACATCCGCACCCTGTTGATGACTTTCTTTTTTAAGCACATGAGGCCCCTGATTGAGCATGGGAACCTTTACCTGGCACAGCCCCCCCTCTTTTTGGTAAGAAAGGGAAAAGGTCGAACCTACTTAAAAAATGAAAAGGAACTGGAACATTTTTTGTTAAGGAGAATCGGTGAAGAAGCTGTGATTTACCTTGATAATGATACAACAGGCGAACAGGAAACAGACGAAGAAAAAAGGCAGTATTTACGGGGTGGTAAATTGACCCGGTTTATCAAATTAATCAACACCATGGACTCGCTGATGGAGCGGATTCAAAAGAGAGGAATGCCCAGGGTATTGACTACTAAACTCATTGAATCGATACAAAACGAAGATACCCTTAAAGATGAAATGCAAGTCCGGGAAATTGCCCGGGCCATCCGTGAACTGGAATGCTGCACGTCCATCGATATCAATTTTGACCCGGAGTATTCTGCCTATACCCTGGAACTGGAATACGAATTAAACGGTGTTATTATGCATCGGTCTATCAATTGGGATTATTTGACCGGACCGTTGTTTGCTAAGGTCAATGAAGCGTATGAGAAATTAAAAGAGTATCCACACCCACCTTATTCTGTCAAAGTTGGCAAAGAAGTGATTACAATTGAAAATAAGAAAGAACTGGTCTCTTATTTATTTGAAAAAATAAAAAAAGCTTTGTATATTCAACGATACAAAGGTCTTGGTGAAATGAACCCGGAACAGTTGTGGGAAACCACGATGGATCCCCGAAATCGAACCTTATTAAAAGTAAATATCAATGATTTTTTTGAGTCTGAAACCATATTTGACACGTTAATGGGAAGCGATTCCACCAAGCGGAAAGAATTTATCCTGGAGAATGCGTTAAATGTTAAAAACCTGGATATTTGATATTTAAGGATGAACTATGGCAGATGAAAGCGAATTAATCAACGAAAAAAAGAAAAAGGAAAAAGAAGAGCAAACCACTGAAGCTATCGATATTAAAACCAAAATCGAAGATGTAACCATTGAGAAGGAGATGAAGACCTCCTACCTGGATTATTCCATGAGTGTGATCATCGGCCGAGCCATCCCCGATATCCGCGATGGTTTGAAGCCGGTTCACCGCAGAACCTTGTATTCGCTTCATCAAACCGGTACCCATTATAATCAACCCTACAAAAAGTCGGCCCGTATTGTGGGTGATGTGATTGGAAAATATCATCCCCATGGAGATACGGCTGTTTATGATACCCTGGTACGCATGGCACAGGATTTTTCACTCCGGTACCCGTTGGTGGACGGCCAGGGGAATTTTGGTTCCATTGACAACGATCCCCCTGCAGCCATGAGGTATACTGAAGTCCGGCTGGCCAAAATTTCTAATCTTCTGCTTACCGACATCGATAAAGACACGGTTAATTTTCTACCCAATTACGATGAGTCCATGACGGAACCGGAAGTATTCCCCAGTTTGCTGCCCATGCTGTTATTAAACGGCAGTTCCGGGATTGCTGTGGGTATGGCTACCTCTGTGCCCCCACATAACTTGAAAGAACTCATTGATGCCTTTGTTTACTTCGTGGAAAACCGGGATGCCACGCCGGCCCAGTTAATGGAAATTCTAAAGGGCCCTGATTTTCCTACCGGTGGAATCATTTACGGAAAATATTCCCTGCAAAAAGCCTACGAAACAGGCAAAGGAACTATTTTGGTGAGGACCAGGTCAACTATCGAGACCGATAAAAGTGGAAGGCAAAAAATTATTATTACTGAAATTCCTTACCTGGTAAACAAAGCAAAGATTGTAGAGAATATTGGAAACCTGGTAAAGAGTAAAAAAATCTCCGGCATATCTGACTTAAGGGATGAATCCGACCGTGAAGGCATGCGTATTGTTATTGAATTAAGGAGAGATGAAATACCTGAAGTTGTGCTCAACAATTTGTTTAAATACACCCAATTGCAAACCAGCTTTTCCATTAACCTGTTAGCCATTGCCAACAATCAACCCATACAATTTAGTTTGAAGGAATATTTTAATTATTTTCTGGGTCACCGCAAGGAGATCGTTCGTCGCCGGTCTCTTTTTGAATTGGACAAAGCGGAGAAGCGTGCGCATATTATTGAAGGATTGAAGATTGCCCTGGACAAGTTGGATTTGGTGATCAAAATCATCAGGGGTTCGAAAAACAGGGAGACAGCCAAAACCAGTTTAATGGATCAATTACCCTTAACATCCCGGCAAACCGATGCCATACTGGAGATGCAATTGTACCGGTTAACAGGATTGGAAATCGATAAATTAGAAAGCGAATATGTGGAGCTGCTGAAAACCATTGATTATTTAAAACAGCTTCTTTCCAGTGAACGGATGCTGTTAGACCTTATTAAAGAAGAATTGCTCAAGGCAGTTGAGGATTATAAAGATAAGCGGCGCACCACCATCATCGAGGAGGAACTCCAGGATATTGATATGGAAGACCTGATAAAGGCTGAAGATTTTGTCATATCCGTCACCAAAAACGGCTATATCAAGCGGACCAGTCTCAGTGCTTATAAGATACAGCGGCGGGGGGCTGTGGGGCGAAAAGGGTTTGATCTTAAAGAAGCTGATGTGGTTTCTCGTTTATTGGTGGCCTCGGCTCATGATTACATCCTGGTATTTACCGAAAAAGGACGAATGTTCTGGAAAAAGGTTTACGAAATCCCTGAAGCTGATACCAGCGGAAGGGGAAAACCCATCAGCCGGTTGATTGGAATCAGCGATGAGGAGATGATTTGTTCGGTCCTTAATGTAAAAGAATTTTCACCTTACAAATACGTTATGTTATTTACCCGCGAGGGATATGTTAAAAAAACATCCCTGTCTGCTTTTTCAAGGCCCAGGATTAATGGCATTATTGCTGCGGATGTTCGTGAGGGTGATTCGCTTTTTGAAGCACAAATCACCGAAGGAGATGATGAAATTATATTGGGAACCAGTCTAGGGAAATCCATCCGTTTTCATGAATGGGATGTCAGGGAAATCGGAAGAACCGGTAGGGGTGTTATTGGCATTCGCCTGGATGAAGGCGATGTCGTTGTTGGTGCGGATATTATCAAGGAAAGCGATAAATATATTCTAACCGCTACAGAGAATGGATTTGGAAAAAAATCCGAACTTTCGCTTTATAGGATTCAGTCAAGGGGTGGAAAGGGTTTGATTAATATACGGATTAATGAACGCCTGGGCAAGGCAATTGGCTTGGTGACCCTCCGGGAAAAAGAGGAATTTATTTTGTCTTCCGAACAGGGAAAAATAATCAAACAGGACTCTTCTGATATCAGGGCCCAGGGAAGGGCTACACAAGGGGTTAAAATCATTAATATTAAGCCTGGAGATAAGTTGGTGACCCTGGAAAAGGTCAGAAGCGAGGCTGGTGATGACGAAAACAACCATGACAACAATGCCGGTGACCCGGAAGAGCAGTAGGTAGGAAGTAAGAAGTAGGAAGTAGGAAGTAGAGCGAATGGCATTAACGGATATTGAGGTTAAAGTGGTTAAGACCTGCTGTGAGCTTAATGATAATCTAACCCTGAGCGTCCGTGAAAATGACAAGATGGTTGTGTACAAGAGCAGGTTTTTGTCTGTTGATTTTAAGAAAGGCTTTATTATCATTGATGAACCCTCCCCAGAAAACCCGGATGCCAGGCTTCTTTCTAAAGGTCAGTATTTCGAAATTTTTTTTGAGTTTAAAATTTTTCGCTATATATTTGAGTCCTGGGTCCTGGACCATACGATGTTTACACTTAATGATAGATCCTTTCATGCCCTGAAGATTAGTCTTCCCAAAAAATTAGAAGATGGTGATAAGCGTGAGTATTTTAGGGTGGAAACCGCCATGAGACCGCCTGTGTTGGTAAGGTTTAATATTTTTAAGAAGGGTGCGGACAGCCCGGTAAAGCCCGGTCTAATCAGGGAGCAGTATGACGTGTTCCAGGGAGAAATGGTGGACATTTCTGGCGGCGGCTTTGCCCTGAGAAGGAAACCCAGGGATAAACAGTTGGTGTTGGAAAAAGGAGATATCATTAATGCGCGGTTTAAACTAAAGCCCGGTTTTGAGGAAATGGAAATCTGGTCTGAAGTCCGGGATTTCAGGAAGTACAAAGATACTCAAATAAATGTTTGGGGGCTGCAATTTTTAGGAAAGGAGAGAAATAAAAATATCAATTATTATCGCACCAAGATCATGCGTTACGTAGTGGAGCGGCAGCGGGAGATTTTGTCAAAATGAAAATGCCAGGGCCAGTTGTACGTTTTGCGCCTTCGCCAACAGGTCATCTCCATATTGGTGGTGTACGTACTGCTCTTTTTAATTATCTTTTTTGCAAAAACCAGGGAGGTCAATATATACTGAGAATTGAAGATACCGATGTATCACGCTCTTCCGGGGATATGGCAGAGGAAATTCTCGAAAGTCTGCTGTGGTTGGGAATCCAATGGGATAAAGGTCCTATTTATCAATCGCACCGTTTTGATAAATACAAAGAAGCCGCTTTTGGATTGCTGGAAGAAAGCAAAGCTTACCGGTGTTTTTGCACACCCGAAGAAATTGAGGCACGCAAAAAAGAGTATAAATACGACCGCAAATGCCTCCATTTAACCCGGGAAGAAATCGATAAAAAATTGGAACAAAATATTCCCTTTGTGATTCGTTTTTCCATTCCCGAAGGAGCCACTTACTTCAAGGACCGGCTTCATAAAGAGATGAAGATTGACAATTCCGAGCTGGAGGATTTTGTTATACTTAAATCTAACAATTCTCCTACCTATCATCTTTCTGTGGTGGTGGATGACCGTGATATGGAAATCACGGATGTCATACGAGGAGATGATCACATTTCCAACACCTTTAAGCAGGTTTTGTTATTTAACGCATTGGGACGAAAGCCGCCCAAATACACTCATTTACCCCTGATATTGGGACCTGACAAGAAAAAACTGAGTAAGCGGCACGGTGAGACTTCTGTGCTGGAGTTTAAGAAAAATGGGTACCTTCCTGAGGCCATTATCACCTATCTCTGCCAGTTGTCATGGATACCTGCGGACAGTAAAAAGATATTTACCATGGAGGAATTGGTAAAACAGTTCAGTCTCAGCAAATTATCGAAAAACAGCCCGGTGTTTGATTATGATAGGCTGCGTTTTGTAAACAGCCGGGCCCTCCAACAGAAAGGTGCTGAAGAACTCTGCAGCCTCCTGGCAGAAGATAAAGGTGATATGGAAAAGAAAAAAGCACTCATTGAGTTGGTCAAACCCAGGATGAAAACGTTAAAGGATTTTAAAGGGAAGTTCGATTTGTATTTAAATACAAAAGGGGAATTAAGCTACAACAACGCTGATTTGATAAAGTTAAATGAAACGTACAGCAATGGGGAAATAAAAAAGCATTTGAAATTGTTCCTGGCCCACCTGGAAACCATTGATGCAGCTGATTTTGATAAAGATATTGTGGAGTCGGAACTCAGGGCATGTGCGCAGGAAAATGGGTTAAAAGCGGCTGATTTGATCCACCCGGCCCGTTTTGCCCTCACCTCTGAAACCGTCAGTCCCTCCATATTTGATGTATTTGCCTTTTTTGGTAAAGAGGAGTCTATCAGACGGATGAACGCCCTTATTAATTACCTGGAGGCCAAAAAATGAGTAAGGGGTATTAAACATGTTTTTTCCCATAAAGGATTACAATCCCACCAACCGGACAGCTTATCTCACCATATTTATCATTGTCATCAATGTGTTGGTATTTGCTTACCAGGCTGTGCTGTCTGATAAACCTTTGATACACCATATTGCCACAACTGCAATGGTTCCTGCTGAGATTACTCACTTCAAAAACATGCCCGTACGTTTGGGGGTCAACAGGTTTGGTAATCCAGTTTATTATACCAAAAGAGATATTTCTCCACTTCTCACTATATTCACGTCCCTATTTATGCATGGCTCTTTTATGCATCTATTTGGTAACATGCTTTTTTTGTGGATTTTCGGTAACAACATCGAAGACTATCTGGGTAGATTGAGGTTTATCTTTTTTTATTTTGCTGTAGGAGTGGGAGCCAGTTTGATTCATGTGCTCTTTCATTTTAATTCGGATATACCTGTTATTGGTGCCAGTGGAGCTGTTTCCGGGATAATGGGGGCGTACTTGATCTTGTATCCCAATGCCAAGGTACGTACCCTGGTGTTTTTATTTTTCATTATCACCTTTGTGGATGTACCGGCGTTT
>JABAOF010001058.1_pt1 | contig 22590 bp, 21 predicted proteins | sample 7062171 | NCBI WGS metagenome assembly JABAOF01 (sample SAMN14538628, study PRJNA623070) | marine sediment metagenome | biome: marine biome [ENVO:00000428]; feature: marine pelagic biome [ENVO:01000023]; material: deep marine sediment [ENVO:00002113] | place: India: Gulf of Khambhat ...
TTTTCTGCATATATACCTCCTCCAATAACATATTCAAATCTATTAAGAACTATATAAAAACTATGTATCTACGAGCCATATACGGAAGGGTCTTAGATTTTACAGAGTTGATTCTGGTTTTACTAGGGCTCTTCCCACTTCCTATTAGAAAGCTCATAATGGTGTTGAACAGTTGTGGGTGGTGGGTCAACAAAGGGGTTTATGTTGACCACCATTATTCAACATAACCTTTATAGGATTAATATAAACCTTTAAGATAAATATATTTTAAGTAATTATGACATCATCGATAATTCGTTTTATCCCATATATAATTGTTGCTATGCCCAACCAAATAAATATCCAAATTGCAATAATAAAATAATTCAATGTTGCATATGGTGGAACCGTATCATATAATAATATAGCAAAGATTAGTACAAAAATACCAGTAATAATGATAAATATACCTACAACTGCATCAACAGCTCCAACTATTTGTTTCTTATTTCTTTCTTCCAAAATCTTTTACCTCCTTAAAAAATTGATATTTTGTGTTTTTATATAACTCTTATGAAATTTTATAATACATTCAATGCAACAAAATCTTTGAATGGGGTTCCCCCGTAACATCTTAATAAATAATAAAATTACTTCTTATGTACCATATCTTTAAAAACATCAGTAGTGACAAGAACAGAACCAATAAGTTTTGGCACATATAAAAGGTTTAGAGAGCATCTCATAAGTTTAGACAAGGTATTATGTCCCAGCCCATCAAAAATACCAATTACTGGATGTATAATATCTGTTTTTTTATCAATATCAGGTATGTTTTTGATATATGGAAAAATCTTGATTAGTTGATTAAAGGATTTTCTACGTAATTGCCTATAAAATAATTTTGTTCTTATGCCTTTTGGTTTTTTATACCCTTTATATTTATTATATTCTTTTGTAACATATGATATAGCTGATACAATTGATATAAAATCAAGAATATGGTCAATATCTCTAAATCCAAAATTAATATTTATAATAGCTCTAAATTCATTTGATTCTAACATTTTTACTAAATTCTTTTTTTCATTTGAATTTAAGATAATATTATTATCAATAATATTTATCAATGGATCTACCTTTGATTCATATAAGCATAATTCAAACTATGATTTTGATGGATGGTATTTTTGTTGTGTTGTTAAAGGCAATTTTGAACATAAAAAATGGAATTTTGAAATTTTAGACTTTTTTGACATTTGTGATATTGAATCGATTGTTGAAGATAACCCTGAAATTGAGTTTTCCCAATTATTTAGTAAATATGTGTAAATTAGATGGGATTAATCCTATTTTACAAAATACAATTTAGTATTCTCTCTAGTATTGGAAACATATCAAAAAATCTCAACCAAACAGAATCCAAAGTGACTTTGTTTCTGGGAATCGTGATTCTAATTTTTAAAGGTTCAGACCAATCACTCTCTCCTCCATAAATATCTATAGTTTTAACTATTACTTTGTAGGAACCAAAAAATGGGAAAAAAAGCTCTACTTCACACCATTCATCATTAAAATATGGCCCTATCCGATTATAATTAATTCCTAAGCCTTCATATGCCCATGTATACCAAACTAGTTCTCCATCAGGGTCACCACTTGAGTTTGTTGTGTAATTATAAACAATATTTGGGCTTCCATGAGTAATACCTATAGGTTTATTTGGTTTGTTTGGTCGTGGATTTTCAAAGGGTGCTACTTTGACCAACCATGTGTCAAATGTATTTACTTCTTCATTCTCTCCAGTAATAACATAGTTGCCATCACTTGATTGAATAATACTAAATCCTGTTTCAGTTCTACCTGTTTCCCCCATAATTTTCTCCCATTCCTTGACACCGTTTTCATTGGTTTTTATTATCAACATATCGGCATCGCCATAATCTAAAATAGCAGTGACACCACTTAGAATAAATCCCCCATCTAAAGTAAGGTCTACAGATAGACCTTTATCATACCCTAAAAAACCATAATTTTTTATCCATTGTATATTTCCATTTTTATCAGTTTTTAATAGACTTACTTGGTCCCAACAAGAAATGATATATCCACCATCATTACATTCTTTGATGTCATAACCTTCAATACCATCAAGCTCTTTACGCCACTTGATATTTCCATAGAAGTCTGTTTTTATCAATAACACTTTTGGTTCAGTTAAATAAAAACGCGTCGCTCCAACGATTACAAAATCTCCATCTCTTGTTTGGATAACTGCATGAGGGTAATCATTCTTTTTACTACTTCCAATAAATTTATTCCATTGTTCATTTCCATCAAAATCTGTTTTAATCAACCAAATATCATCTTTTCCAGGTATACCATGATGGGAAAATTCTCCAAGGACAACATAACCATCATCAACTTCTATAACACTATTACCAATAGCATGAGCATTATCTCTTCTAAATTTATTTTCCCAAACTAAATTTCCATTTTCATCGGTTTTAATTAACCATACAGACCATGGTTCATACCAATCCTCTTTTGTGTCATATTTACCTGTTATTATAAAACCCCCATCACTTGTTTCTCTTACACAAAATCCTAAATCTTCATATGGTCCTCCAAAGGATTTATTCCATAGCTCGTTACCATTAATATCTGTTTTTATAAGCCATATATCTCTATCACCCGCCCCATAAGACATCGTGACACCAACTATAATATAACCATCATCTCTGGTTTGTTGTAAGAATTTTCCTTCTTCAAAACGTTTTCCACCATAGGTCTTGTTCCATATCTCATTTGGGGGATTTTCAAAAGAAGGATTATAATTAATTGTTAGCCTATCAATAGATGTTGATTTAACATCATACCCAAGACCTATAGGTATAAATACAGAGCATAACAACAAGAAGCATATTCCAAATGCAAGGATGTTTTTATTCAAAATTTACCTCCTCCAATAATTTAAATCAGATATATGGTATATAAAACTTTTAGATGGGATTAATCCTAAATTCTAATAGGGGATACGATTTCTATTTCATTATGAGATTAAGTGTGGTGTGTGATAAGGTTCCCAACAATCTAATATTGAGTAAATAATGAGTAAGGGATACCATATAGGTGCCACAAGTGTCAAGTACAATGAATCAATGAACACAAATATTCGCCACCCTATTGATTTATATTCAAATTTCAACACCAGCTCATATATCTTAAAATGTATTGATATAAATGTACTGATAATATTGCCTATTATATCACAAATCGGTCGAGAAGATAGGTCATCTGCTAATTCTTCTTTAAGAGTTGTAATCTCATTTGATAACTCCTCATTTAACTCCCTTAATTCAGGATTATGCTTTGACAATACCAACAACAACCTACTATAGACTTCCAACCTGTTTAACTGCCTCTCCAATCTAACAAGATGTCTACTATCAACTTCTTTACAATTACAATCCTCAACACTCTCATTATTAGATGTAGTTGATTTAGTATCAACTGATATAGCAGATGATACACTAACACCAATTAGAAGCAAGATTATGCTAAAGGTGATGGTTTTCTTGCATATGTTTTTCATATTCCACCTCCACTTTCTAATAGGGATATGCATATTACTGGCATTGGAGAAAATGGAGGAAAAGGATCATCACAATCATAAATTGTCATTAATACGAGAATGGACATAATAATACTAAAAAGTGCCCCTATAATAACCCAATATATATTTTTCAAATTATAATTATCAGTATCTTCTAATAATTCTATATAATGACCATAAATATAAGAAATTATAATAAGAATATCTAACAATAGATTACAAATATCTGAATCACTACCATAAATAGAGTATGTTAAATCTATCAGCTCCTTACTTTTCCCATTTAATTCTGGATTATTCCTTGATAATACAAGTAATAATTTACTATAAACCTCAACTCTATTCAGCAACCTTTCTACTTTTATTAAATCAGTTTTACTGACTTCCTTACATTCTATACATTCTTCTTCACTTGCCTTATTAACCATAGATTGATTAGTATCTACAGCAAAAGCAGAAGAAACACTAACTCCAACAAACAGCATACATATGAAAATCCCAATTAACTTTTTCTTCATACCAAATTGCCTCCTCTTATTTACAATATTCATATCTGATAAGTGGTATATAAAACTTTTAGCAAATTACGAGATTACCACTATATTTTGAAAACTACAGATTTAATACTACAAGATTGAACAGAACCGACTTGGCAATCTTTTTACCTTCACTTCGGTTCGAAATAATTCTTTTTTTTTCTAAAAAATCCTTCAATTCTTTCATTTTTTCCTTTTCTATATTCCAGATTTATAACAAATATTTATTTAAAATAACTATTTTATTTTGCTAATTGGCTAATTAGCGCCCCTCTCTTTATAATCTGGACATTTAGATATGACATCATCTCTTGATTTATTCCAAGCATCCATATCAAATTTAATTCTATTTTTCTTATCCATTTTTCCCATCACCAATACACAAAATATAAAATCTGAAAAAATAAATTTTGAATTTATTTTTTATCTTCAGCCATATATTTTACAAGTCTTAGATATATAGATTCTTCAGAGATTAGCTATTCACCACACCAATAATCTTTTCTAACAATATGTGGATTTAGATTTTCATTTGGCATCAGGTTCATCATCAACTATCATTACCTTTGAACTCATAATTATCTAAATTTTATTTTTTACAACCAAAACTGAACATGGTGCATTTTTAACAACTTCCTTTAAGACACTAGTGTTTAGAACCTTATTAATTCCTCTTGACCTATCTTGATTTCCCATGATAATTAAATCACCTTCTTTTGCAAATTTTACAATTTCTTCTGCAGGTTTTCCAGTGATAAGTTGTGTATCGATTTTTATATTAAATGCCTCAGCAATTTTTTTAAAATCCTCAAGAAAAGCTGCTGCCTCTTTTCTTAATTTTTCTTCAATCACAACAGAAGATATGAATTGATGGGTATCATTAACTGTAATAATTTTTGCTTCAATTCCCAATAATTTAGCTAAATAAGCACCCTGTTTTACTAAATTTTTTGATTCTTCATTGTTATAAACAGGAATAATTATGCGTTTAATCCCTTCCATCCTCATTTCTCCGTCAATTAGGATATAAATAATTACCTATGAAAAAACTTCTGAATCTAAATCCTAATTGTTGTACTTAAATGTTTCATTTTCGATTAGCATATGCCATATACAGTTCAATAATTTTCTACTTGCAGCAACTATAACCGTTATTCTTACCTTTTTTATTCATAAGTTTAACTATGAAAAAACTTTTCTATATATAATAAATGATTTAAGAATCTAATATCAAAACGAAACGAAAATAGTTATAGAAAGATATATATTGAAATAGAATAGGATGATCTCGTAATTTAATAAAGGTAATAAAAATTATCTAAAAAATACTATATTTTTATTTCAAATATGATATTTTATAAAAATATATTAACTCCTTTTTATTATCTTTCTGGAATAATCTCTATATATGGTGCACAATGAAATATAAACCTTATGAATGGCAAAATCGACTTATAAATGTATACAATGGAAAAGGTGTTATCAAGGCATTTGCAGGAACAGGAAAAACTTATGCATCAATCCTTTTAATTAAGAATATGGGTTATAAGAAAATAATAATAGGAGTACCAACTAAAAAACTTAAAAACCAGTGGATGGAAGAATTAAAACAACACAAAGTCAATAATTTTTTAGTTGAAACATTTCATATTCTTTCAAAAACCAAATCAGCTGGTTTAAAGTGTGATATACTAATTGTGGATGAATGTCATAGAAGTACAAGTCCGGTATTTCACAGATTATATGAAAATATTACTTATAAAAATATATTAGGCCTTTCTGCAACACCAAATAAGGCATCTATTGAGTATTGTGGAGATATTATAATAGATGTACCTTTAGAGGATGCTCAAATAAGTGATTTCAAGGTTTATTTTCATGCAATTGATCTAACACCTTCTGAACAAAGCCAGTATGATGAATACTCAGAAGCAATTGGAAGAATTTTAGGAAGAATGAGACGGTCAGATGAAGACGAGAAATGGACATTTAGAGAAAAACTTGATGCAATGATTTTTAGGAGAAGAAGCCTTGTTTATAATGCTGAAGAAAGAATTCCTAAAGCAGTTGAACTATTGAAAAATAACAATGATAAGCCAACACTTCTAATATGTAAAAGGATTGATCAAGCAAATATTATTTCCAAAATTACGAAATATCCAGTTTATCATAGTGAAAAACCTGATGAAAAGGCACTTGATGATTTTCATCATGATAGAATTCCTGCATTACTATCTGTTGGAATGCTATCAGAAGGTTATGATAAAAGAAATATTCAATGTTTAATAATTGTGTCTACTGCAATTACTGAAGCCTATCATATACAAAGCATTGGGCGAGCAGTACGACTTCCTGACAATGCTGATATTCATATAATTCTTGCAAGAAAAACAACAGATGAGAAACTATTACAATTTAGATACATGTACAAGCATGAACTTGTTGGTATTTTTTCACCAAGGGCATTAAGACCTAAAAATCCATGGATAGAACAATATTATCTAGCAAATGAATATTCTATTGATACTGAAGGTAGGATATTTCAAAAAACATCAGAAGGAAAATACTTTTTTAAAGATAATCCTATATCATCATCACTTCAAAGGCTTTTTAATTATAGAGCTGGAAAATTTAGGATTAATAATGATAATTTAGTACTTGCAAAAATCGGGGGAAAAATAACTTCACTTGGGGTACTTCAAGAACCTTTAGAAAAAATAGAACCTACAAAGTTTAAACCAATATATAAAAATAGTTAGACCTATTAATCAATTAAATACAAAATAGTTAAATATCGGTTGTCAAATCATATACTAGAATTTTAATCTGGAGGTTAAATAAGATGAGAGCAAAATATGTAATATCCATTTTATGTGCATTTATAATAATAATTAGTTCTGCAAGTGCCTATGCATCATGGCAGTTGCACAAAGAAAATAATATAAAAGCTGATTCGGTCCTAAAGATAAAAGAGAACGCCATGACAGTACTAAATCCGGAGAAGGGAATTTTTAAGGCTGAACTTGGTATGAAAACTAAAGAACCATTTATTTATCTTAAGGGAAATTACCTGATGAAAAATAAATATTATGTATGTAATGGAAATGCTATTATCAAAGATAAAGAAGGGAAATTCAGTGGTATATTTAAGGGAGAATATTTTGAATTAAAAATTATAGTAGAAGAAAAACCATTTATTATCAGTGGTAAATATAAATTAGATGAAAATAAGGAAAATTTTAAAGGTTCATGGATATGGAAGGATGAGAAAAAAGAAATAGGCTGGATAACAGGAACATTCAATAAAAAAGATCCAGATTCAAAAACATTCCTAGGGGAAGGTATTTTTAATGCTGAACTTGGTAGAAGAGGAAGTTTTGAACCCTTTGTGCTTCTAAATGGAAACTATCACACTAGGATACGATTCATATTAGTTAAAGGCAACGCAAGGGCAGGGGAGAAAATGGGGCGTTTCCGCGGAATATTTTTTGAAAATCACTTTATAATCCAGACATTTACTGGTAGAGGAAACATTCTAATTTTTGGGAGATGTGTTTATGATGAAACACATACTCATATCACAGGTGTTTGGATAGGGCGAGGCATTCCAATTAGAGGATGGATTACAGGAACTTTTACAAGATAAGAATAAAATTATTATCTCTTTTTTTTTCTTTATTTTTCAAATTTATAACAATTTTATGTTTTATTAAAGCTATAGATATTAGTAATAAATTTCAATAATTTTAAATATAAAATTATATTACTACCTCATAAAAAATTTTATCGGGGGAAATAAAAAAATGAAAACAAAAATAGTATGTATCTATCTTTGTATGATATTATTAATACCAGTTATATCAGTGATTGCAGCAGCAAATCAACCGCCAACTGCTCCAGATATTAGTGGACCGTCATCTGGAAATGCAGGGGCAACACTCACCTACACATTTACTTCAACAGATCCAGATAATGATGATTTAACGTATTGTATTGAGTGGGGCTGCGGCGAAAATATTTGTACAGATCCTTATCCCTCAGCTGAGCCTGCAACAGCTTCCCATAAATATGCGGCAGGAGATTATACTATCAGAGCATATGCATCAGATGGTCAGGCTGATAGCGATTGGTCAGAAAAAGATATTACTATTCCACGAAATAGACCAGTAACATACATGTTGTTCCAACGAATTTTACAGCAATTTCCAAATGCATTTACATTACTTAGATACATATTTGGTTTATAAAACCAAAAAATCTTAATTTCTCTTTTTTTTTTTATCAAAAATGAGGGTTTTTAAATTATAAAAATAAACTTATAATAGTAAGTTACTCCTCATATTAATTATTAACACAAACCAAAGCAATAATACTAATTTTTAGTTAATTAACAAATAGTTAGAAATAAAAATATGATTTTATTTACACAATACTATGAAACCAATAATTAAAAAACCATCTGAAGATGAAAAACAAGCTGCCAAATTGTGGCCTATTTGGGAAAAAGAGATATCAGAATTTCCTTGGGAATATGATACAGATGAAACATGTCTGATTTTAGAAGGTAAAATAACTGTTACAAATGAAGAGGGAGAAGAATTTCATTTTGGAAAGGGAGATTATGTTATTTTTCCAAGGGGTATGAAGTGTAGCTGGAAAATAAAAGAAAATGTAAGGAAGCACTACAAGCTAGGATAAAATATCAGCTTATTATTGTCAATAGTTGAAAAATTTAGAAAAAATATTTTCAATATAATCTAATAGGCTCCCATTTACGGTTATATCCAACATAACCTAAAACTCCAAAAAAAGATGTTCGGATATAACCCTTTTTTATATACCTTCTTGGGGAAGTTGAAACAAATGAATTTATATCAAATTTTAATTTCCCTAATTTTAATAATTTTCTTTGAAAATCTATTTCATCGGCGAGTTCTATTTCTTCATTCCAACCACCTGTTTTTTTAAAATTTTTTCTTGAAGTATAAACAAAAGGTGTATACATTGGTCCAAAAAACCTTGGCCATTTATTTAAAATTAAAGTTTGCATCTTTGAAATAACTTTTTCTTCAGGTGGAATTATTTTACATGTACCACCACAATATCCTTCATCTAGATATTTTATTGATCTTGATATTGCATTTGAGCTTAGACAGGAGTCTGCATCGAGAAAAGCTAAATATTCACCTCTGGAATTTTTTACACCAAAATTTCTTGCTGCTGATGCATTAATTTTATTTGTAAAAGATATTACAGAATCAGTAAATTTTTTTGAAATATCATAAGTCGCATCACTGCTTTTATTGTCAATAACAACTATTTCTAAATTTAAATAGTCTTGTTTAATTAAGGATTGCAATGTTTTTTCAATGAATAATTCCTCATTATGAGCTGGAATTATAACCGAACATGTTTTCATTTTTTTAAAATCAATTTGTTAATAGATAATTAATATTTTCTAATAAACAAAAAAGGACCATATTTATAGTCGATAGTTTTAAGTATGGAAATGTTAGTTTCTGGAATAATTTAAAAATTACTAGAGATATTAAGTTAAAATGAAGGCCTATACTGAAGGTGAAACTTGTTTGATTATTTCATATATCTGAGGTGGGATTTATGGAGAATCATATGAAAATAGTGATATTATTTCTTATAATAATTAATATTTTATTAACTGGTTGTAATGAAACAACTAATAATAAAGGAAATAATACAACAGATTGTTTAACTCCTGAAGAAATTGATAAACTTGAACTTGATTTCTATCAAATGCGAAATGAACTTGCAAATTATTTAAATGATACCGAATTAAACTTTTCAAACCAATCTAATACATCTCAGCAAGGAGTTTTAACTGATTTGGGAAGACAGAAGAGACTTGAGTATGAAGAGTTTAGAGATAACTATATGGATATTGCTTTTAAAAAATGTAAAAAAACTGATGGGACAGCTTTAGAAAGTGGAAATGTTGTTTGGTTGAAAGGAATTGATCTTATAAAGTATGAAATCCATCCTGAATATTTCCTTGGTTTACCTATTGAAAGCAAATCCCGCTGGATTTATGAAGAGCCAGATTATTTGACAGGGGAAACAACAAATTTTGTTGAATATAGATATTATGATAAAGTTGATAACAAGAGCGTTACTGCACAAATCCAAGCATGGCATGTTGGAACAGAAGAGGATCAATGGCAATGGCTTGCAAAGGAACAATACTTTAAAAATGTCAGTTTTGAATCTGGAGAGCTAGTTGGTTCTACCATTTATTATACCAATGATTATGTAGACGATTATGGATGGAGATATAAGGGAATTTATTTTCAAATATTTGGATTTAAGGTCTATGCAGGTTATTACTCATATTCAGAAAATTTAGGAACTGATCCTGGCTATTTTAATAATATAGATTTCAATAAAGAAGATGCAAAAGATATTTATTTATATCTAGTTTATAAATTGGGTTACAATGATAATTAATCATTGATTTTTATAATAATTTTAAATAGAAAAGGTTTTTAACAGTACATCCTTTAAAATATAATTGATGAATAAAAAATTTACACCATTTTTAATAATCATTCTATTCATTTCTTATACAATTCCTTATGAGCACATTAATGCAAAAAAAGTAACTATCAAACTAGACGAAATAGTAAAATTAGATTCAATTCGAAGAGTAATCGAAGATGTTATTATAATTCCAGATAATGATCCCTTCTTTGGGATAATTGGTTCTAGCATTGCCTGCTGGTATGATGTAAACAATAAATCAGATGGATTATTGCCGTTAATTGTTCAATATAATGGAAAACTTGCCGAAAATCAAGAAAGATTCCTAGACAAATATATGGAATCTAAAGATAAAAAACTACTCATTTTAGGAAACACCTTAAATACAGAGTATAAAAAAACAGAAATTATTGGAGACGCTCCAAATGTTGCTTTAAAAGTAGCAACCCATGTTTTTACACAATCATCGACTGCATTAATACTTCCATATAATTCAAATGATGCATATAGACTTGGTCTTATTGCAAGTCCTATAGCAAGTTACCAAAACATTCCAATTCTTATTTATGATGAAAATCAATTTGAATTACAACAGGTTTGTAACAAACTAAATACAACTTTTGCTTATGTAATTGGAGATATACAGATTCAACTTTCAAATGTTAATCTAACATTTTTAAAAACAGAAGACGCAATACAAAACAAACTCATTAATATTATAAAAAATAGCTTTAAAAAGATTAATTATTTAACATTAACAAATCCATCAGATACCATTTCCCCTTATATTATTGATTCAAATATATCAATAATTAATGATCATGTCAATAATATTCAATTAACTCTTCTTGGAAAAAAATTTGATATTATTGGCCAAGATTTTAAAGAATACAAAATAAATATACCAGATGGAATAAATAGAGTTATAATCGATGGAAATATAAAAAGAAAAAACAGGCCAATAATTGATAAATTAAACCCTATTGATCCAATCATTTTTATGAAATTATATGACACAAAAGGTGATATTGTTTCATATTCCAGTAGCTTTGCCTATGATATTGGTAATACCTATCTTGAAACTCTCACATGTAATTCATCAGGCGAATACACACTTTTTGTAAAAATATACAATGGTTTAAAAGGTGGATATTTCATACAAAGAGGACTTTCTATTTTTAATTCAGATATTGAAATTATTATTAATATAACAAGTTTAGAAAGACCACATATGCCACTTATACCAAAATTATCGATAATTGCACCATATCTTACAAGTGCTCATGGCGGAATAATTATTGCAGATTCTGATTTTGAAATTACAACAGAAGAATACACAGCTGTAGCAGATGGTTCAGGATCAGGTCCAAGTTATAATGAAGAATTACACCCATTTAATAATCAAAAGGTAAATTATACTGTTCAAAAAATTAAAAAATTACTTACAATGCTAGATGAACATAGTATGTTAAGTAATTATCTAAAAGGACCTGCATGGCTAGCAATACTTGGTGGAACTAATATGATTCCAATGTATTTTTACGGACCTTCTCAGCAAGGACTGCCTGAAAGGGGTTTACCATCTGATAATCTGTATTCACTTGATTGGAATTTATCAGTTGGAAGAATTGTTGGATGGAACATTCAAGATGTGTCAATTTTAATTTCTCGAACGTTTTTTTACCAGAATATTTGTGGTAAATCAACAAAATTTAGAGATTGGCACAATCAATTTAGTTTTGTTTTTGGTGAGGGATTTGGTGAAACTGGAGGAATATTTCATCAAATACCGTATGCGCTTGAAATCATAAAATACGGTTTTAAACCAAGAATATTTGGAGATTTTAAAAATAGTAGACAAATAACTACACTTTTAAATGCCTACACTGGATCAAATTACATCGAGTACCTTGGTCATGGAGATTGGTTTTGGTTCACCCCCTCACTTTATGGTTTGGATTACTATTCAAAAGCAATAGATGTTGCACATGCAAAAAATTGGATTTTTAAGAGACCAAGTATTTTTCTTTCTTCAGCATGTCTTATGGGACGTATCGATGGAATACCACCAGAAATGAATATAGGTATGGCTATGCTTCATGCTGGATGTAATACCTTTATTGGCGCTACACGTGAAACAGGTTCAGAAGCAGGTTTAGAAACTTTTGAAAATCACCTTATTGTAGATAATTATAGCGTCGGAGAAGGTTTAAGAGGTGAAAAAAGAGTTGATAAGGAACTTCCAAACTATTTTGTTCGGACTTTATATGGAGACCCTGCTTTTAATCCATTCGAGCCAAACAATGGATTTAGTAATCAAGGAAGACCAAGTTTAAAATAAAAATAAAATTAAAGGTTTAAATTTATATATTGTTGTTATATATATTAAAGTGGGAGTAATTACCTATGAAAAAAGTTATTACAATATTTATTATCGTTGTTTTATTTGGAAGTATAACTGTTCAGTCTAATGACCTAATATATGAAACTCAAAGCAATTTACCACCCTATTTTTCTTATAGAGATATCGATGGTGTAGACTACACAACCCCTATTAAGGATCAATCACCAGCTCCTACTTGTGAAACCTATGCATTATGTGCTTGCCTTGAAACAATAATTCAGTATCAAACTGGTGAATTATTTGAACCAGATTTATCTGAATGTCATCTCTATTTTTATGCAGGTGGCACCTGTGCAGGAGGTGGTGTAAATGTAATAAATGCTGCAGAATATTTGATAGATTATGGAGTTCCTGATGAGGGTTGTTATCCTGATCCGCACAGGGCTTTTGATTATCCTTATGAAAGTCTGGAAGGTTGGGAGAATCGTACTGTAAAAATAACTGAGTTTGGATGGGTTGAACATGACGAACAGGCAATTAAACAGGCTCTTATTGATTATGGACCTTTAACAGTATGTATACATGTTTGGGAAGATTTTATTAAATATCGAAGTGGAGTATATGAGCATACTTGGGGTAAACGTGTTGGAGGTCACCTTGTTGCTTTAGTAGGATATGATGATTATAAAAGATGTTGGATTTTTAAGAATTCCTGGGGGAATGCATGGGGAGATAATGGTTGGTTCAAGGTTAGTTATGATACAGATATTTTTATTAACGGATGTTATGGTGGAGAGTCAGGTATAATGTATCTTGATGGAGTTTATGGTAATTTCAAACCTGATGTCCCAAAAATTGAGATTACAAAACCAAAAATATATCACACATACTTTTTTGGATTACAATTACCCACCATTCTTAGAAAACTTCCAATACAAAAGGCAGCCCCTAGACTTATTGGTGGTATGCAATTAACTTTAAGAGCAGAAAACACAAATAAAATAGAATTTTTTGTTGATGACAAGCTTGTTTATACTGATGATAGCCCACCTTTTAAGTGGAAAATTAGAGCTTCACCTGGTCTGCATGTTATTGAAACAATCGCCTATAATGATGTAAATATTTCTAAAGACATTGTGGATGTTTTTATTTTTCTATAATGTTGAACACACCTAATATTATTTAGGTTTATGTCTTATATAATCATAATTCATTTGGGAATTAGTTAATATTGAAAGTAAGAATTCCACGAACCAAAACCACTTTCGATCATCCATTACTGAGTTTGTTTTCTTGTTTTACCAACAAGTTCCCGATTTTACGATTAATATTACAAAGATTGGTATTATAATACTTGATAGATTTTGACATACATTTAATATACTTCCTACTAGATGTGAATATAAAAAAATGGGAGGAAATATTATGTCTGATAATGAGTTATTATCAGAAATCGTTAAACTTCTTTATAAAAATGGTAATAAAATGTTAAGTAGCAATCTTAGAAAAGAAATAGGCCTTGATTACATCAATTTTTTAATATGTATATCTAAACTTAAAGAGTTAGGATATATAAAAACAGATCACGGTCCTCAAATAAAATATCATAGAAACATTTATTTAACTGATGCGGGAAAAAAGTTTGCAAAGGAATAATTATATAGTATATTTTATTATAATAAAATTAGAATGGTTTATAGAAATTGGAAACAACCAAAAAATAAAATCAATATTATTAAAAATCATATTAAGAGTCAAAGAGAGATAAAAAAAATAAAGATGAAATGAAAAGTGCATTTAAAGATGAAAAAGACCTTAAACAAAAAAAGAAACGCCTTACCCTCGACTGGTTTTTCAGACCTGAAGGAGATTAAAAATAATTATTATAACTTATGCATATTCTTTTCCAAAAAATATATTATATAAAAACACCATAAAATCTCTCGAAAGATTAGATGTATAATCCACTTGAATTATCAAAAAAGACAGAAAAAATTGTTTCAAATGGTGATTTAAAAAAATATTATAGGTTCCGTCCTACAGGATTTTATGGAGGTATAGCAACAGCTGATACAGTTGGATGTAATTTACGTTGTGCTTTTTGTTGGTCTGGAAACAGCGTTTGGAATGCAAACAATACTGGAATTTTTTATTCATCTCAAGATGTTGCAAAAAATCTACAAGAAATTGCATTAAAAAAGGGATTTCGACAGTTACGAGTATCCGGTGGAGAACCAACAATCGGAAGAGCGCATTTAATTAAACTTTTAGAAAATATTCAAACACAATATTTATTTATCCTTGAAACAAATGGAATACTTTTGGGTAATGATAAAACTTATATCGAGGATTTATCAAAATTTTCAAACCTTCATGTCAGAGTATGTCTTAAAGGTAGCAACACCGAGGAATTCAATTGGCTGACAGGTGCACAAGTTGGATTTGAATATCAAATAAAAGCATTAGAATTTCTACGTGATCAAAATATGAGTTTTAATATTGCTATTGTAACAGTTAAGGGAAAAAAAGACGAACTTTTTAGTAGATTAAAAAATATGGGTCTTGGAAAAATTATGATAGAAGAAGAGGAAATAACATTATATCCTCTTGTGAAAAATCGGCTAAGACAAAAAGGTATTTTAAATTATTTTCAATAAAAAAGATTAATTACAAAATTGAAACTTATTTATCTAAAATCTAGTCAAAAATTCTTCAATTTTAGAATCATTTGCTTTTTTTATATCATTATTCTAATTTAAAATATTCTTTAGTAACATTTAAATCATTAAATCTTATTTATTTTATATAACTTAATGTGGAGGTAGAAGCCATTATGTATAAAAATGTATTAAAAAGAATTTTTCTAATTTGTATAATACTTTTGATAATTCAAGCAACTGCTATTCCTAGTATAAACGGAAATATTGGAAAAATAAGGAATTTTTCTAAAAATGAATTCATTGAAAACCTTAATTTGCAATATACTTTCTCTGGAGATCCTCCAGATGAAGAATGGAATAAAACTTATGGTGGAAGCGAATATGATTATGATATAGGTTTTTGTGTTCAGCAGACTAAAGATAATGGATACATTATAGCTGGTACATCAGCTCCTCCAGGAGATAAACATTATTCTTTATTGGTAAAAACAGATGCATATGGTATTGAACTATGGAATAAATCAAATGGAGATTTACCAGGATATAGCGGAACATCAGTTCATCAAACAAATGAAGGGGGTTATATATTAACTGGAAATATTTACCAAAATGAATCTATTTTTGCTGATATTCTTTTATGTAAAACAGATTTAAATGGAACTGAGGAATGGACTAAAATAATTGATTTTTCAGATGAAGATACAAGTAATTGCGTTAGGCAGACTTCAGATGGAGGATTTATTATAACAGGGTCATCAATTCTTTTTGATGGATATCAACCAATTGATGCCTATGGTTGGTTAATTAAAACAGATTCAAATGGAAATATACAATGGAATAAAACCTGCCCTTCTTTAAGTTTTAGCAATTCAGTTAAAGAAACTACTGATGGTGGATATATTTTAACCGGAGGTTTTTTAGATTCATTTAGCAGCCAAGATTGTGATATACTATTAATAAAGACAGATAATAGCGGAACAATAATTTGGGAAAAAACATTTGGAGAAACCGAATATGATTATGGCTTATCTGTCTGTCAAACCTCAGATCATGGATATATTATAACAGGGCCTAGCGATAATATTAGCTCTGGTGATTCTCAGATTTTTCTAATTAAAACAGATACAAATGGCAATGAAACATGGAAACAAGAATTTGGTGGAGATAAGTATGATATCGGATACTCTGTTGACCAAACAAATGATGGTGGATATATTATTGCTGGAAGAACAAATTCATATGGATTTGGAAGTGATGCCTGGATGATTAAAACTGATGAGCAAGGTAAGGAAATGTGGAGTAAAACATTTGGACCTTATGGCTCATCGTATTCAGTTGAACAAACAAAAGAGGGCGGATATATAATGGTTGGAGATACAAGCTATTATGGATATCCAAAGAGTAATGTTTGGTTAATTAAAGTAGCACCAGACTATGAGTATCAACCTGATTTGGAATGTTCAGGTATTTTTAATTGGAGTGGTATTAAACCTGGATCAACTTTTAACGATAGTTTTAATGTGGAAAACATTGGAGGTAATTCCTCACTTCTTGATTGGAAGATTGAATCATTTCCAGAATGGGGAACTTGGACTTTTACACCATCTAGTCAAAATGATCTTAAAGTAGAAGATGGGCCTATTACAGTTCAGATAACAATTAAAGCGCCAAATGAAAAAGAAAAAACATTTAGTGGAGATATTAAGTTAGTAAGTAAACATGATAGTTCTGATAACTGCACAATATCTGTGTCACTTACAACTCCAAGGTTTAAAGCAGTTAGTTTTAATTCATTTTTATTAAGATTATTAAACCTTTTTCCTACATTATTTTCAATAATAAAAACACTACAATGGTAATTGGTAAAATAAGACTCTAAAAAATAAATCCTAATACCATTTAACATCTGGTTTTTTTCTTTCAATCCATTTATTATATTTTAATCTTGGATAACCAATTGCAAGACACCCGAATATTTCGTGATTTTTTGGAATATTAAGAAGTTTGGTAATATTTAAGTTTTTTTTTGCAGCTGCTACAACATATCCTGCATAAAAACTACCAAGTCCGTTGCTAAATAGTGCTAAGGTTGCATTTTGTAAGGCAAGTGCTGCATTTACATCTGAGTAACCAATTTGTTTGTTTGCATAGAAAAAAAGAAGAGCAGGTGCATTATGAAGAATGATATCGTTTCCATCTCTAATATTTTTTATAATTTCTTTATAGTCTCGAACCATATTTTGAATATTATTTAAATCATTTTTTGAATAAAATAAAAATATTTTCCTTAAAATTGGATTTTTAAATCCCTTTATAACCTTATTAATATATTCTATTGTATAGTTTGTTATTTGATTTATTATTTTTTTATCTTGTACAACTATATATTTTGTACTTTGGACATTATTTGTACTTGGAGCAAATTGCGCAGAATCAATTGCCTTTTTTATTAATTCTTTTTCAACATTTTTATCTCTAAAAGATCTTATTGATCGTCTAGCTTTAAACAACTCATAAAGCTCGTTGATATCAGGCAATAATTTTTCATTAATAAGATGAGTGCTATCTAATGAAATTTCTTCATGAATAATTGCATTAGTAGGACATATTGCAATACAATGCCCACATGATACACAGAGATCTTGATCACCCATTTGAGGAATGCTATTATTTTCATTTACTACAAATAGATTCCAGGGACATGCAAAACTGCAATTTCCACATTTATTGCATAATTTTGTATCTATTAATATTTTAGCCAGTTTTAAGTCACCTTTATTTTCCAACAGGTATAATTAATATGGGTATTTGGTCTTTATTTAATTTTAATTGTGTGCTTATTATTTCTGGATCTGTTGGATAAGCAATATTGGTATTTAATCCAAGAGCTGTTGCTTCTAGCATTACATTATGGACTGCAGCTCCTGCCTCATAATACCAAAATCTGTGGAATTGTGTACCTGAAAGTTCTTTGGCCATTTTTAGATCTAAAACGATAATTAATGATAATGGTGCTGAATTGATTGATGGCATAGATGATGCTTGAGCTATTTGATTACGTTTATCTCCTAATCGAGTCATTAGGGTAAATGTTAAAATTGGTAAACCAAGGAAATCAATAGGAACTTTGAAAATATTAACCATTATATTTGGATAATACCTGAAAATTCCAAGTTTTTTAACAGCATAAATATGTAGCGGATAATAGCCATGAGCGCTAGGAACAGTTCTATGTCGCTTAATTTGAACAAATTCCTGGTTACTTTTATCTATATTATAAGAAAAACCATAGGATGCCCAAAGAATATGACTAAGTTTTTTTTTTGAGATTTTTCCTGAAAAAGATGTTGTCTCAGTTCGTTTTTCGATTGCATCTGATAAACTCATTGAAGATTTTTGAATTTTTGGAAGAAGTGAAATCCACCAAGGTCTATATACAAATTTATAGGATATTTTAGGGTGACCCATATACATTATAATCATTCCATGTTCATTTTCAGGAATGCCCATACGATTAATTGCCGGTGGAACTTCACCTGTAACAACTGTTCCAATGTTTAAAGAATTAGCCATAAAGGCAATATTTTGGCCTATTTCACCAAGTTCTGCAGCAGCAAAGTTTGGATCAGCAAGAGTTGTATCCCAACAAAGTCCTAATAAAATATCTGCAGTTTTATATTGCCATCCAACTTTATCTCTCCAGTCTCCTGCTTTATAAAAGATTAATGAGTGGTTTTCTGGATTATATTTATAAGCGCCGTCTTCTCTTATTACATAAATTATTGCTGCATTAACCCCATTCATTCCTGCAACAGTATATTTACCATCATCTCTTAATCCATATGCAGCATACAAAATTGTTGATAAATCTTCATCTGAAATTGGTTCTGTAGTATAATTTCTAATACTCATTCTTCTAAAAATTGTTTCTTCTAGGTTCATATTTGTTTTTTGAGGTGGTGGAAGTATATATTCATCATTATTAACTACGTCAACAAAGTTAGTTTCAATTGCAGATGTGATTGATATACTGCTAAAAGATATTACTAGTACCAAAATTATCAATTTTTTAGTAATATAATATTTTTTCATTATCTACCCCCAATATTATAATGTTTAAATTAAATATAAATGTTTTGAGATTGTAAAATAAAGTTATTTTTGTAAATTGAAAGGTTAACTTTATCTAAGGAATAAGTCCTCATAGTTTAAATCAAGATAAAATAAATTTTAATTAAGATATCGTATTTCCGATATCGTATATTCAATATTGATTGGGAGCTAAAAAAATGGAAAATATAATTATTAAACCGATTGGAACAATTAAATCACCTTTCAAATCATTTCAAGATATACCAATTCAAGGAAAATTTAAAGAAAAAGTTGAAGCTTATCTTGAACTTAAAGAAGAATATATACCTGGTCTAAAAGATTTAGATAAATTCAGCCATGCATTTCTACTCTATTATTTTCATAAATCTGATAGAGTTACAATCGAAGGAACGTCATATTTAGAAAATGTTTCCCATGGAATATTTGCTATAAGAAGTCCTCATAGACCAAATCATATTGGACTATCAATTGTTAAAATTAAAAAAATAATGGGAAACAAACTATTTTTTACAGGAGTTGATATGCTAGATGGAACACCCTTGCTTGATATTAAACCATATGTTGGTTATTTTGATAGTAAAGAGCATGTTGTCTCTGGTTGGCTTGAAAAACACTTTAAAAGTGGAGAAATGCCAGATAAACTTACTATTAATTCTAAAGATGTAAAAGATTATAAAAATAAAGGATAAATTCAGATATGAACTAAATGATAAATTATTCTGTGAAAAAATATCCAATAATACTTTTTACTTTGATAACAAAATATTTACATAATTTTTAGGAAATCAGGTTTTTTTCTCATAGTATATAAAGTTTACCCTACTTTTGTTAACAAATGTTAATATAATTTAAAAACCTCATTTTTAAATAGTTAATAAAAATTTTGATTTTTTAATATTGTATATGTGTTATAATAACAATATATGTAGAGTAACGATGGAATAATTGCAACAATCGGTAATATGGCAAGATATTCTAAATTTATAACATCAAAAAATCTAGGTAATATCTGATAAGAAACATTATTAAGAAGAACCAAAAAAAACGTGAAAAAAATGCAATCCAAAGCAATTTTCTAATTCTATCAATTGTTAACTCTTTAATTAGATCAATAGTAAATCATAATTTCGTCATTATCGTAAATTCGGCAAATGACGTAAAAAAAACAACATAACGACTAATGATTATTAAACCCTTAACTCCATTATGTTTTGATGTCAGTGTTTTTTTTAATAAACCATGAATAAAAATAACACATTATATTTTAAAGAATAAAACCAATTATTCTCTGCAGTATTGGAAACATATCAAAAAATCTTAATGAAAAAGAATAGTGGGACGCTCTAGTTGAAAGAATTAATTTATCCTGCTTTAACCAAATAATTCCTAAGCGTTTGAAGATAAATGCCGAGCCAGAATTTGGTCCATTGTCATCATCATAAGGAACCCCAATAATAGCATAGTCACCATCTATTGAAACAGAATAACCAAAACAATCACCGTCTGCTATATCTAAAGGAATTAGTTTTGCCTGCTTAGACCAAGTCGTTCCATCTCGTTTAAAAAAATATACAGAACCTGAGTCTCCTCCTCCTCCTGAGTAATTAAAAGGTGCTCCAATTACAGCATAGTCCCCATCTATTGAAACAGAAAGGCCAAACAAGTCATAAGTTGCTCCGTCAGATGCAAGTAGTTTTTGCTGCTCAGACCAAGTGGTTCCATCTCGTTTAAAAATATATGCAGAACCAGATTCCACTCCTTTGTCATTATTAAAAGGTGCTCCTATAATAGCATAGTTTCCATCTATTGAAACAGAATATCCAAACCAATCATTGTTTAATCCATCAGAAGCAAGTAGTTTTTGCTGTTCAAACCAATAGGTTCCTGAGCATGCAAAGATATATGCAGAACCAGAATTGAATCCCTTGTCATCATCTAAACATGCTCCTATAATAGCAGAATTTCCATTTATTGAAACAGACATACCAAAACAGTCACCTTTTGCTCCATCAGAAGCAAGTAGTTTTTGCTGTAAAGACCAACGGTTTCCTGAACGTTTGAATATATATGCAGAGCCAGAATCTTCACCATTGTCATCAGCGTCTCTTGCTCCTATGATGGCGTAATTTCCATTTATTGAAACAGAACAACCAAAAATATCCTTTGTTGCTTTTTTTGAAACAAATGGTTTATCTTGTCCTTGTATAATGTTATCTGATATGACTTTGCTTTTGGTGATCTGTTTAATTAGATTATTATAATTATCGTATTTCATATCTTTTGTGTGATTTTCATCTTGTATATATTCTTTATTTAAATTTACAGCAAAAACTGGATGTATACCAACACCTATAAACAATACAATAATCCCTACTGCAAAGGTTTTACAATATAGTTTTTTCTGCATAAGTCCTCCCTCATATTGCAATATTCAAATCAGAAAAAGGGTATATAAAACTTTATTACAATATAAACCATTATAAAAAAACTTCAATAAATTAACTAAAGGTAATATTTAACGTTCATTTAATAAATAACTATACCCCACCACCACCCCAGCCCCTACGTTAATAAATTCTTACATACAACATACAACATGATATAAACTATAAATAACTTAAAAAACCAGTTTTCAAAAATACATATACAGAAAAAAAAAAACATATGTGCACGTGCACAGTTTTATACATATGTCGTATACTATTATAAATATAATATAACAATTCCATTTTGAAATTAGATTCATAAAAAAAAACAATATTAGTATAATATCCAACTTACAATATATATGAATACAATTTTGAATTATTCCAGATCCTGCAACATTTC
>JABAOF010044108.1_pt1 | contig 22583 bp, 15 predicted proteins | sample 7062171 | NCBI WGS metagenome assembly JABAOF01 (sample SAMN14538628, study PRJNA623070) | marine sediment metagenome | biome: marine biome [ENVO:00000428]; feature: marine pelagic biome [ENVO:01000023]; material: deep marine sediment [ENVO:00002113] | place: India: Gulf of Khambhat ...
TCCTCGTTGAATCCACCGACCTCTTGGAAAACGGATCTTGGAACCATCATACAAGCGCCCGTTACCGCCAAGTAATTTCGGTACCACTCAACCGAGCCGAACGGCCCCGTTTCGCCTTCTCGTGCACCACGAAAAACGTGACCCGCATGTCCCCCCATGCCGACGACAATGCCTGCGTGTTGGATCGTCCTATCTGTAAATAATAGCTTGGCACCGACCGCACCGATTTCATCGCGTTGCGACCAGCGGACCATCTCTTCCAGCCAACCCTCCTCGATGATCTCTACATCATCGTTCAGAAAGAGCAACAGCTCGCCATGCGCCTGCTGCGCACCCAGGTTGTTGGCGATCGAGTAATTGAAGGGCGACTCGACACGTAGGCGTCGCGCTGCTTGTGCATTTTCTAGGCCAGCGAAGTAAGCCAACAGCACAGGATCGGTCGAGCCCGTATCGACCAGGATCACCTCGTAGGGGTTGTACACGGTTTTCTCTCTCAGGCTTCCCATACAGCGCTTGAGCCAAGGATAGTTGTTGCTTGTGGGGATGATCACGGACACAAGCGAATTACCCGCATCCCATGTCAACTGCTTTCCCCACTCTAGGTGTTCCACGACACGTACCTTGGGTAATCCTTGGGTTTGCAGAAACCTGGCTGGTGGGTACTGCTCAGGCTGCAAGTTACAAGATAGATGCTCGGAGGTTGCCACCCGCTGCCGCTTGTCATACCTATGGTACAGGATTTTAGGGAGATGTGTGATGTGCTGTGTTCGCTGCGTAAGGCCGAGCATCAAGGACCATAAACCATCCGTGTCCCAATCCATGGCTGCCGGATCCAACCCTTCCAGCAGCGAGCGCCGGATCACGCAAGGTTGCAGGTAATCGACTGAGAGCAGCAACTCGGGAGACCAAGCAGGCTTGAACCAGGGCGCCCGCCTACGAGCGGTGAGTGGATTGATCTGGTCCTGGTCAAAGTAGATCACATCACTGGTCGGCGAACGCTCCAGAAGGATGGCGACCTCATGGAGCGCATGCGGCGCTAACTCGCCCTGTAAACCCAGGAACAGGAGCAAGTCCCCAGAGATTTCCTCTAAGAGCGTGCGTAGTGCCGCGCCAACACCAGACTGGGCCGAGAGCACCCGAATGCGCGGCTCGGTCTCAAACAAGCCGGACAACTTAACTCTCGAGGTCGAACCCTTCGTTGGATTGACTAGAACCCACCACACCCAACGGGGATAGGTTTGTTTCTGCAAAGCCTGGCCCATGTAAGCCAGAGAGCTTGTCGCTGCCGAAGGCACGATCGAGATGAGGTTGAACACCGGTAAGGTCTCCGCCGCACCCGCCAACGAGGTTGGAGATTCCCCAGAGATTCTCCTTTCCAAACGGCGCATCCACCAACGGTACAGCAACGGCGCAATGAGGCGCTGTAACGGGTAACGCCAGCGGATGATGTAATGCTGCAGGAAGGCTTTCATCTAACAAATGTTTCCGCAGGGATGTAAATATAAACAATATCACGATTCTCAACAGCAGGATACATGAATACATGGAAAATCCCATCCCGCTGCAGGCGCGGTTATCGAGTACAATCAGAAAGCCAACTTGACGTTTTCTCATGAAAGACAATCCATATGTCGAAGGAACCCTCCGCTTCCAGATCAAGGCCATGGCGAAACGCAGTCGGCGGGATGTGGGACGAGATCGGCAAACTGCAATTCGAGTTCATGCTGACGCACGGTCTGCTCCCCCAACATCGCTTGCTGGACGTGGGTTGCGGCAGCTTGAGGGGGGGTGTGCACTTCGTCCGCTATCTGGAGAAGGGTAACTACTACGGAGTAGATCAGGATCAATGGCTATTGGATGCCGGGTTGAGACACGAACTCAAAGATGAAGGCCTGGCGGACCGTCAACCGCTTTTGCTCTGCCGGGATGATTTCGACTTCTCGGCTTTCGGCACGACGTTCGACTTTGCCATCGCCCAGTCTGTCTTCACGCACTTGCCGTGGAATTCCATTCTGCGCTGCCTCTACAATGCCCAGCAAGTCCTGAAGCCAGGAGGACGCTTCTTCGCCACTTTCTTCGAAGACCCAAAAGAAGAATACAGCACCGGCCACATCCATCACTCGCCGGGCGAGATCGTCACATACCCCGACAAGGATCCCTACCATTACTCCTTTTCCGTCTTCCGGGATCTGGCCGACCGCGCCCGGTTGAATGTCAACTATATCGGCGAGTGGGACCATCCGCGCGCACAGCGGATGTTGGAGTTCAGCAAGTGATAACGAAGTATCTCCTCGTATGGTGAGTTTTAACGTGGGAAATCACTGACATGAAGGCTGATGAAATCTATCGCAAGTTCTCGGGGATGGAAGATGACGAGTGGATTGAAGTCATCATCCGCAGCGTCTCCGAGCCAATCATCGAAGGTGTTGCATTCCCAGGCTTGCCCGACCCGAAATTACAACGGGCAATGGTTGGGGAAAGCGGCGAAAAGGCAATCCGCTATGGTGCGAAATTCTATCGAGAGATCAAAGGATTCTGCCGGAAGTATGGCAAAACCTTTGGTGATAATTCCCACATCCTTGACTTTGGTTGCGGCTTTGGAAGGCATTATCGCTACTTCCTAAAAGACGTCCCCCCGGGGAATATCATCGGGACTGATTTGGACGAGGTGTTCATCAAGAATTGTAGAGAAACCATCCCGATGGGCCATTTCCTCCGGAACGACGCCTGGCCTCCTTCGAACCTTCCCGAAAATCATTTCGATCTCATCTACGCCCATTCCGTTTTCAGCCACCTCAGCGAGGAGATCAGCCGGGCATGGATCGATGACTTTGCTCAAATCCTCAATCCAAAAGGGTTGTTGATTGTTACTACACATAGTCGCAGGCTGATTGACTTTTGCGCCAGCTTGCGTAAGCGGACGGAGTTTGATCACCCCTGGCAAGAGCGAGCGGCGAAGCATGCCTTTCTCGATACCGAGATGGCTCACGCAGACTACGAATTGGGAAAATTCCTGTTCGCAAACACCAGAGGTGGGGGTGGTGAGAGAACCCCCGACCTTTACGGACAAGCGATTATCCCTCCCAAATATGTCCAACGGCATTGGTCTGATCGCTTCGATTTTCTGGAGTTTGTAGACGACCAACAACGCCTCCAACAAGCGATCATTGTGCTGCAAGGGATCTAGCTGACCTCGCAGGTCTGAACGTCAATTTCATTGATGCGCAGGGCCATCTGCGTGCTCAGCGTATCGTGGAATTTACCAAGTAGGGACGACGGACCTTGTCACAAGGCATACAATTGCTTGGGAGCAATTGCCAATGGCAGAAGATGAAATCTATCGCAAGTTTTCAGGATTGAAGGATGATGAGTGGATTGAACTCGTCATACGCAGCGTCTCCGAGCCAATCATCGCTGGCGTAGAATTTCCTGGCTTGCCTGAGCCGAAGCTTCAATGGGCTATGGTGGGCTCTAGTGGAGATGCCGCATTGCGGGATGCCGCTTCCTTCTATCTGGAGATTAAGAACTATTGCCATAAACATGATCTTGGTTTTGGTGATCATACACGCATTCTTGATTTTGGATGTGGTTTCGGCAGACACTATCGTTTCTTCTTGAAGGATGTGCCTTCAAAAAACCTCATCGGAACAGATCTCGACGAATCGTTTATAGCGACCTGTAAAAAAACGATCCCAATGGGTACCTTTCAAACCAATGAAGCTTGGCCGTCCTCCATTTTCCAGAATAACTACTTTGATCTCATCTATGCATATTCGGTTTTTAGTCATTTGAGTGAGGAACTCGGTCTGGCATGGATCAAAGAATTCACCCGTATCCTCAGACCGCGTGGAATAGTGATGGTTACTACACATAGTCGCAGGCTGATTGACTATTGCGCCAGCTTGCGTAAGCGGACGGAGTTTGATCACCCCTGGCAAGAACGAGCGGCGAAGCATGCTTTTCTTGAGACCGCCCAAGCCCACGCAGATTACGATGAAGGCAAGTTCCTATTTGCTATGACTGGCGAACCGGGAGGAATAAGGAAACCTGAACTCTACGGAATGGCAGTTATCTCCCCAAGTTACATTCGACGCCACTGGTTAGATCATTTTGACTTTATCGACTTCGTCGATGACCGAGATCGTATCCAACAAGCAATGATCGTCCTACAAAAGAACGCACACACTCGTCGCCGGCATTCCTAAACCTTTCATTTTCGGAATATAATCCGGCAAAGTAACACGATTAGGTTTCTACACAAATGAAGCAGATAGCCTGGAAATCCGACACAGAATTCTCCCTCGACGGGGTGAACTTTAAGTGTGTACTCTCCGACTACAAAGAACATAAAACATCCCCGGAGCAAGTCATCATCATTAAGGGCAGATGGGGGATCGAGCTCTATCGAGACACATTTCGAGACGCAGGCCTGCGGAACGTCTTCGAATTTGGGGTTTTCGAGGGTGGATCTCCCATTCTATTAAGTTTGCTCTTTGATCTCGAGAAATTCGTTGGCATCGACATAAAGGCGCCCGTTGCAGGACTCGATGAGTTCTTAGCGAGACACCCTGTGGGGGAGAGAATCCACCTCCACTACAGGGTATCTCAAGATGATGAGCAGGGTACTCGGGAGATCATCGAGCGCGAATTTCAGGATTCGCCCATAGACTTGATCATCGACGACGCCTCTCACCAATATGAACAGAGCCGACGAGCGTTCGAGATTTCCTTTCCATACCTTAAACCCGGGGGATCTTACATCATCGAGGACTGGGGTTGGGCGCACTGGCCATGGTTTGATCGTTGGCAGGACGCTCCAGCGCTTAGCAACCTGGTTTTTGAGTTAGTGATGGCTTGCGCAACCTCGCGGGATGTTATCAGCCAAGTGACAGTCTACCCCACATTTGTGTTTATCCAGAAATCGAGGGCTGCGTCACAGATCAGAGAACTCAAATTGGAGGAGCTGTACCAGGCACGCGGGAAGCGACTAAACCTGATCTGACTATTAACCCCAAATTCACACAAACAACGTTTCCTGAAGGACTCCCCTGTTCACGAACAACCTGACACACCTGCCGGCCTGGCCGCCTCCGTATGATCATATCTAATCTAATCGATATCGGAAACTTGAGGTCCTTAAGACGCGTCTAGCTGGATATCAAACTCCAAGGCGGTAAGATCAAACCAACTCAGATATTGATTGATCTGCTCAATGTGTTCTTGGGCTAAGAAAGCCCGGAATTTTCCAACCTCACCACCGCGCATGTGCGAACCGACGTCCACAGGCGTTTTTTGGTCTCTCGCGAGCGTCTCACCTGAGAACAATTCGATCTCCCGCATAACTTCCGGCCGATTGTATTCAAGCGCCAGTTGGAAGGCTGCATCTTGGGCTTCCCCTACCGGGTGACCAAAGAAACGCAACATCTCTCGAATCACGTTCGATTTGTCCGCCATCAGGCTCTCATAGGAAACCATCTTGATCGCGTTTGGGAAGCGCCGACGCCCCTCGAGATGGGAAACGTAGGACTTCAAGTATTGAGGCATAACCCTGTCGATAAACAGCGTTAGGTCTACGGGAGAATCATCCTCACGCGATTTGTGATGTTCAAAATGGTTATACATGGAAACCACAAAATCGAATGGATTACGATAGACAAACACGATCCGGGCATCAGGGTTGACATGCGGATACACGTATTCCTTGTACTGCTCGATCCATGTATTCAACGCGTTGAACCAATTGGGCAACTCTTCGATCTCATCCCAGCGCTCTTTGACAGGTCCTTCCCCGAACTCATGGTACCCAGGGCAAAAACCGTGACCTACGTGGAAAGCCTGAAAGGGGATATTTCCGAAACCGGTCCTACGGAAGGTTCCGAAGAGATGCTCTCGATTATGGTCAGCTGGATCTTTCAACGCAAGGAGATAATTGTAGATCTTCAGAAAGATTTCTAGCATATTCGTGGCCGATCGAGGGATGGTCGTGATGACACCTACGTTCGCGTCGTTTGTAGTTCGCGTGCCTCCGATGCCTGATTTCAGTGACCTCAGCACTTCCGAAGTCGCATCGAGAAATGCATAGCCAAACCTACGATCCGGCTCGAGATGGGCGCCCTCTGCCCACTCGTTCCAAGAGTTGATAAAGACGATCCTCTTATCGGGATCACCCACGCTTGCAGCGCGTTTGCAAGCAAAATCAAGCCAACGCTGATAAATAGCCGGTGTGGCATTGATAAAAGTTCTTCCTCGGGTGGGTTTCCGAGGCTCGTTATCCCATTGAGGGAATACCGTCATAAAAAGCTCATACGGAGGTTCCTCAAAGGTCGAAGTCAGGCGGTCGACCAGCGCCTGATAATCGTGGACATTTCCTTGATAGTCGGAATTCAAAAGTTTGACCTGATCTTTGATAGTGATCGGTCTGGTATTATGCGGCGGGAATTGGACGGCAGCGTCAAAACCAATCAACCGTGGATCTTCGAAGTTGAAGGTCTGTGCAGCGACTAGATAAGGCTCTTTAATACCTCTCTCATTGCAGACCTCTCTCCAATACTCAATCGTAGTAAACGGATCCGAGATCCTTGAAGCCCTATAAATGACAAGCAGCGGCCGGCCGTTGATGTGTATATAACGCTCATCACGCATGATGGGTGCAATGTCTTCCATAAACCGGCGATCATTCTCTGTCGAGTGCTCCTGCGCGATCAAGATCTCGTCTTCTCTGCCGTCCCACCTGCGAGTCCAATTCTCATTCGCCCAGCAGATGCAAAAAGGGAAATCCATCTCGGTGTTCTCAAGAAACTGATCGAGCGGACGTTCTAGTAGACGTTTACCGTTGAACCAATAGTAGTGATAACAGTATCCATAAATCCCGTATTTCTTCGCCAACTCAATCTGTCGTTTTTGAACATCAAGTACTCGCAAATCGTAGAAACCCAATTCTCCTGGCAGATGTGGTTGATAATGACCTTCGAACTGAGGCACAGCCTTACACACATTAGTCCATTCTGTAAATCCCTTCCCCCACCAGAGATCGTTCTCCGGGATAGGATGGAATTGGGGGAGGTAAAAGGCGATCAGCTTTACACCATCCGGGTTTGCGAGGGTATCTTGCTCCGCTAGCGGGACAAATTCGCCGGATTGCCCCGCACGCGCTGTGCGCAGCATTGTCTGATAAGTGCGGTCATAGGTTGAAAAGTCTGTGCCTACCTCTCCCAGGTGAGAAAAGGGTTTAGCATCGTGCAGTGAGGTGGGCCTTGGCTTCTTGCGCCGGAAGACTCCCAAGCCTTGCGTAAGGAGACCATGAAACCCCTTCACTATCCGATTATAGAGAGCCCTCCTCCGGGTCCTCTTGGGGAGTAGCCAATTTCTCGTCCGCCTGAATTTTCGAAGCAAGACCACAGCTGATGAGGCGTTGAGCACTCTCCATTTGTGCCGTAGTTCAGCTTCGCGTGACCGGAGCTCTTGAATTTTTTGCATGGCTTTGTTCAGCTTCGACTCCGAGTGCTCCAGTTGACTGTCGAGCGCGTTCGCTTTAGCTTCCAGATGGATGAGCTTGCGATCTCTCGCTTCCATTTCATCAGCGAGTGCTACAGCCTCCCCTCTACTCGCATCCAGTTCGGATTGCAATTGATCCGCTAGTACTCTGATCTCTTCCATACCCGAGCGCAAGAGTTCAATCTCCCCGAGGTGCTCTTCCTCCTTCGCCTCAAGGCGTTGCATCTGCACGGTCTTTTCCATCAATTCCGCTCGTAGCCTTCTCTGCACGCGCCTCTGGCCCTCCAATTCGGCAGTCAAGAATTCCTCTCGGAACTTGTGCAACGCAGCCACATCCTTCGCGTAATAGATTTCAGCGATGTTTCCGAGGGATTCGAACTCCTCATCAGCTTCGATGAAACTCTGGTACACCTCACCCGCCTCTCTACAGAGTTCCAAGTATGTTTCAATGACGGGAACGGGCACACTCCCTCTTATAACATCTCCCCAGTCTAAATGATGGTGGCGCAGTTGGGACGAGAAGGAAGCGCTTGCTTGGTTAATTCGTGCTGACCGAGTTGAGATTTCAAGAAACGTGATCAGACGCTGCAGTTCCTCTTTCGTATTGTGGAAGTAAGAATCGTAATGTGTCACGATTCTTCTATCCGGTTGCGAAGCTGAAAGGATATGCCGATAATAGATCTCCCATAGCCGGAAGCCAAATTCTTCAGAGGAGAACCCCCTTTGCGTGAGGGATTGAACCACTTCTAATGGATTGCGGACACAAATGACCAGCTTGACTCCTGGAAGGAGTGCTTTCCAGAATGGGAAGGTCAGGGTATTGCGAGGGTCTTTCCAGCCCCAGGGCTCCCGATCTCGGAACTCCTCCACAAGCGTCTCAGCATCACTCTTCAAAGCGCTCAGCGAGTCCTGCGATTCCCAACCCACTTCCAACTCTGGAGGCACATCCCATGCACCCCCAAGGGAGCTTAAGAGCGCGTTATTTAGCTGGAGAAAGCGCTTGTTCTCCCAAAAGCCCACTGGGTTACCCGGGGAAGGATCACGAAGCACATCTTCTTCTGAACCCAAGTAAAGACCACAATCGTGAAGCAGACGAATCACCAGCGAAGTTCCGGTGCGATGCATCCCGGAAATACATACGGGCATAATATTCAATCCTCCATCCCAATGACCCTATGCTTCTTACAAGGATCTTTGTGGGTAGCCCCGCGGGTTCACCAGTGTAACACGATTGAAGAGTCGACGTGAAGGCAAGGCTGATCGGTTACAAGAAACGACCAAGATACGTTCGCCAACTATGAAATGAAGTTCAGCTTGATCAGATACGATTGTGCGAATCTGATCCTAATGACGATTCAGCGTATATCCTCTGGCAGTTGCAGCATCTCCTTCTTCGGTAGACGCGCCATCAAGCGCTGGTTGAGATCGCGAGGATTATCTCCTGAAGCACGATTGAACAAGGGATAGGCGCTCTTATAAGACAAGTTCGGGTTGAAGAAGGGATCGCCTTCCAACATCCCCCATGCTCGCCAGCGCTCGCTGGCTCGCTCGAAATCCGCCCGCGGGATGCGCCGGCCGTGCGTGCGCGATTCGGCGTGAGTCAGGCGCGCATCGGGTGTGTAGACAATGCGCCAACCCGCCCTCCTCACCTTCAGGCACAGGTCTACATCGCTATAATTGAGTTGAAAACCCTCATCGAACCCGCCTACCTTCTCAAAGACACCCCGGTCGATAAGTAAGCAAGCCGCGGTAACCGCCGACATGTTCCGATACCACATGTCGCTGCCGAACATCGACGCCACTGGTTCGTACTCTCCCTGGAATAGATGGCTAGCCATCCCGCCCAAGCCAACGATCACACCGGCGTGTTGCAGCTTACGGTCTGGGTAGATCAGCTTGGCACCTACAGCACCCACACCCCCTAATTGGAACCATTGCGCCAAACGTTCAAGCCAATCATCGTGCAGCACTTCAGTGTCATTGTTCAGAAAGAGCAGTAGCTCACCTTGCGATTGACGCGCACCCAGGTTGCAAGCCGTACTGAAGTTGAAGGGACCCTCGAAGCGGACAACGCGCAAGCGTCCCGTCATCTCGAATTGGCGATAAAGTTCCCAGGTCCGTTCCTCCTCACTACCGGTGTCCACGAGAACAACCTCATAGTTCTCGTAGCCTGAACGTTCGAAGATAGAGCTCAGGCAGCGCTTGAGCAATTCGGCGCGATCCCGTGTTGGGATGATAATCGAGATGAGGTGTTCGCGATCGGCCGCCCAGGTGACGCGCAGCGTCTGAAAGACGGTCTCCTCCACCCCGGGATTGCTCAATCCCCTGCGTTGCAACTCCCTGAGCAGAACCTCCCGCCGGGCGATACGCGTTTCACGATCAACACCCGCACCCCAGGCCATGGACGCATTCTCGACACGCATGTGATACAGGATGCGGGGGATGTGATGGGCGGCGGAGGTGTGCTGAGCGATGCGCAGCGCCAGGTCCCAACCATGTTCCTCATTGAGCGAAACATCCATCCCCCCAACGGTCTCCCACATCGCCTTTTTAAGCACGCAAAAGTGATCCAACAGATTGACCGAGAGCATGGTCTCCGGCGACCAATCGGGCTTGAAGCGTGGTTGACGCAGGCGCGCTGCGTGATCCAATTGGTCGTAATCGGAATAAATCACGTCCAGGTCAGGAGCATTACGCAGCGCACTGGCAACCGTGTACAAGGCATCCGGGCTTAAGAGATCGCCTGCCGTGAGAATGGCAAGGTATGGCCCCTGACCCTGACGCACCCCCAGATTGTATTGCTCCGCTGTGGGCGATTGCGGGTCTGCTCGGATGAGGACGATGCGAGCATCCTCCGCCGCTATTGCCGCCATGGTGGTGGAAGACTCAGGCTTTGTCCCAGCATCCACGATGATCCAGGACCAGCCTGGGTAGCTCTGGGCGCGGATCGAGTGGGCGGTCTCAGCCAGATGCGCCATGTGCCTTTCTTCCACTACGCTTATGAGGTCTATCGTAGGTGCGGTCTCCCAACGCCCGCTGACACGTCGCTGCGCCTGCAGCTCCCGGGGGCGCGGCAAACTACGGCGCAGAAGCCTAGCATAGGCTGGGTTGTGCACCTTATGCTCCAGCACGTTCTGCCTCATCACTCCCGAGCGCAGGCGCTCGTAGAGTTCTAAGCGACGCGACCCGGGCGGGAAGAACTTGTCCTTGATCCGCCACCACAACCGAACGACTCGCCAAGCCTGGGTGCTATAAATACGTAATAGCTCGCGCCGTGTTTCGTAGAGCCCCGTTCCTAATTGTTCGTAGATGTCCTTCAGTTCCGCTTCATGTGCCTGCTTGGCCTCCTCTAGCGCAGTGTCGTGGACTGCGAGAAGCTCCTGTCGCTGGCCTTCCAAGGCGGTCATACTCGCACGTAGGTAATGAGCTGCCAGCTCACCTTGCTGTGCGTAGAAACGCATTTCCAAGGAATGATACGGCTCGGAGGCCCATCTGCTTGGGCCTACAATCGACCCCCCATCACTCTCCAGCGCTGCGCGGCAGTGATCCAAAATGCGTTCCAACGTTTCCTGAGTGCAGGCGCGATCTTCTTCCAGCATGGCTGCCAGGTCATCCCCCGATTCCTGTAGTACCTCCAGGCGCGCCAACGCCTGATCGATCCTGGAAAACCCGCGATCCGACAGACCACGGTCCTCGAGGAAGGCGTGAATCTTCCCCTCATTGGCATAACTCAGGAAGGGGACACCCTGCAGGTAGGCGAAGATCGTGGCGTGAAGGGAGGTGCTCACCAGCCCATGCAGTTGGCCAATGACCTGGAAGGCTTCATCCGGTGATTTCGGTGTAAAAACCACCGAACCAGGAACGCGCTCTGCAAGGACGCTCATCAGTGCACGGTCAGCGTTGTAGGGCGTCAGCGACAGCCAGACGACAGGGCCGAGTTGCGTGCCGCCCAACCGATCGATCCACGCTATGCTATCTCCGAGCGAAGCAGCCGTCAGATGAATGCCTAACGCACCTTCAGGGATCTCAGCGGAAGGCAAGCTGGAGGGAAGGTGCGCATCATAGAGCATTGTCAAGCAAGGGCTGATTTGGCCGTGGCCCATCCGCTCACGGTCGACTTGTGAGCGAACCGTAACCAGTCGGTAATCTTGTAGATAACCTGTATCTTTCCCATCCAATACGCCGACCGTGTTCAGGATGTGCCGGCCCGGGGTCCGGTACACATCGTAGAAGGGGTGGCCGGGCGCGCGGATGAGCTCCCCACCACCGATCACCAGTGTAGCAACATCGGTAAGGTCGCTGATTCCGAATGGATTGATGATTCGGTACGCTATGTCGGCTTGTTCCAACGCGCGCTGCAATACCAGGCCGATGGCTTGGTCGCCAACGTTGGCCGTCACCGAATCCCAAAGTAGGCCAATGCAGCGCATCATCGCGCCTCTCGTCTAATGAGAGATGGGTGAGCTATCCTCTCCCCGTCAGAGCCGTCTGCCATAGACTCGGATCCGATGGCACTCACCATCCGAAGATCCTTTTGCGCAGTTGCAGATAGCGCTTTTCACGTTGCGAACCCTCCGGGATGAGCCAGCGACGCAGCCGGCCCAAACGCACCGTCCCGCTCCAGCTCCGGAGCAGTATGCCCATGCGCAGAGAGATTCGCCGATAATCCCTCGGTGCACCGGGCGTATACTTCCTGTCCGGTGAGTCACGAAGCTCGTATTGCATTTGCTCGAGCCGTCGTTCGAAAATCCGCGCCCCGATCTGGTATAAACGCAGGTCCAGCCGATTGGTGTCTTTAACCAACTGCAAGCTTTCCGCGTCGTATGGCTTGCAGGGCGAACCCATTCGCCGGATTACCGAACGCTTGACCTTACGAAGGTGTGGTAGATCAAACGTGTAACGCAGGAGTTGCCTGGCATCGGCCAATCGTTCGCTCAATCCAATGAAAGCGAACTCCTCCAACCGTAAGCGAGCAAGCTCCAGCATGACCTCAGGTGATAAGTCACCTAATTCTCCCCTCAAGTCGCCGATCAATTGCCGGGTCTGGCGATTGTTGACCCATTCCTGCGCCGGAGGGAAGCGTAGAAACTCCTTCAAAGAAAGGTTCTGAGAACGCACCTCACTATGCCACGGGTGTTCTTCATCCTCCCACAGGTGTTCGTATACCTCGATCACGCGTGCGACAGGATGACGTAGAAGCGAGATGAAAACTGGCTTGCGTGAGAAATAACGGTAGAGGCTGTAGTCCTGCCAGGTATAAAGCAGGCGGTAACCACTGACCGCATCTAAATCCTGCCCTTCCAGCGCAACATGTGCATCGCCCCGATCATACGCCCACACCGCGGCCGGAGAAAATCCAGAGGAAAGCACACAATAAAACTCCTCTCCTGCGGTGTGAGGGATGAGCAGGAAGAGCGCCTGATCTGCGCTTCGCAGTTGGAACCGTAGCCGGCGAGGATACACCGCGGAATGAAGCTTACCACCCATCTTCACGCGCCCCCCTCCCCGCTTTCCGTTTGCCTGACGCTCGCCAAAGCTTTACTTCTCTCCCGCTCTACCTGCATTTTCTCCAATCTCATATCGAAGAGCGCCTCGGCATCGTGGTAGATCTGGCGATCGATCTCCGTCTTGCTCAGGATCACCTGCATCTCCTGCGACGGGATCAGGCCATCAGGTAAAGGATCGGTTGCGACGTTCAGATGTGGAATTTCCTCCGCTGGAGACCAGCCAAACGTATGCATGAGCAGCTGAACCGATTCTTCGAAGCGTTCCATCAGCCCAACGAAGGCGAACTGCTCGAGCCTTTGTTGGGCAAATACGAGCAGCGTCTCATCGGAGAGGGTCTTAGGCCTGTTGAAATCCCAAGGCCAGCCAGGGTATATACCGATGACGCTACGCGCCTGGCGGTTGGTGATGTAACCATAGTACTGAGGCTGGACGAGGAAATCATGCAGCGGCGTTTCACTCGCCACGAGACCATCATGAAGTGGATGGTGCGAAACACGTGCAATGTGCCGGTACTCTGAGATCGTTCGCTGGACGGGGTCTCGTAGCATGGTGATGCAGATCGGATTCTGAGCGATGTGCTTGTAGATATGTCGATCATAGGGACCGAAGCGAAAGTGACCGCGCACAAATCGATAGCGACGCAATTCGTCTAGCGAGAAGGTAAAGAAATAGTCCTCGGTGGATGGGGAGTGCAGGGGAAAAATCTCGTTCTCCGGGAATCGTGCGTCCAAGATCGAGATGAGGGACGTCCCGCCGGTTTTTGGTATGTGGACGTATAGCAGTACATCATCGGGTTGCAAATCGATCTTGAGGGGTCGTCGCTCGAGTGCGCTTACCATCACTACCAACCAAAGAGCTTGTTTCGTAGACGGAGGTATAACCCTTCCATTTTCGACCCCTCTGGGACGATCAGCCGGCGGCCTTTGCCAAGCCAGACGATCAGACCACGAAGGCGCTTCCTCCTCATGGGGTGGAAAGGCCGTTGGCGCGGCTTGCGCTGTATGGGTCGAATGACACGCGCGTATCGCTTTGGCGGCGGGCTACGAGATTCTTGCTCCATCTGCTGCAGGCGCTGCTCGAAGATCCTCCATGCGTGTCGATAGAGCCGCATGTCCTGCTGGTTGATTTCTTCAATCCTGGCGACAACTTGCTCGGGATAGTCCTCGCGCCGAGATGGTGTGGGTGATACGTTCAGGCTCTCATAACCCTCCACGGGTTGCCATCCAAAGGTGTGATGCAGCAAAGCGAGCGATTCGTCGAAACGCTCCGCGATGCCGAAAAAGGCGAACTCATCCAGTCGCACCTTGGCAATCTCGAGTAGCGTTGAGCTAGACAATCTTTGCCCTGGACCGCGTATCGCGCCCGCAAGTTGACGCACCTGAAAATTGCAGGTGTCCGAGGGCGCCAGCGGTGGATCGATAAAATCCCTCAGGGACATGTTAGCCTCGACGACCGTCCTATGGTGCTTGTGATTCGTCGCACGTTTCACATGCTCATAATAAGAGATGATCCGCTCAACGGGATCTCGGAGCATGGTCACACACACCGGCCGGCGCGGGAAGGTGCGCGTGATGCTGTAATCGAAATGCGCCCGCATCAAGCGATATTTGGCCACTGACTCCCAACCGTGCTCCTGGAGGGCATCTTGCAGACGACCAACTTGAGAACGATAAATCTGCACTGGGGGGTAATGCGCCGACAGTAATGTGAAGAACGTCGTTCCCGCGGTCTTGGGGCAATGGATGAAAAGAAGCTGATCAGCGCTCCGCATTTGGAAGCGCAGCCGGCGGTTGTACTTCGGATGCACCAGATCCGGGGGTGCGCCCTGGGCGTGTGCCAAGCTAAGCCCCTCTCGCAGGTTTCGGTGTGCGATGCGTTGCCAGCTCGGTGTGCATCTGCTCGAGCCTAGCTTCGAACACGCCCACTGCAAAAGCATAGAGCTCGGCGTCGAGCCGAGTATGATCCTCGATGGTGGCAAGCACCTCTGGATCGATCGAGTCGCGTGATGATGGTTGCGGCGCGACGTTTTCACTGGGGACCTGTTGCACCGGTTGCCACCCGAAGGTGTGATTCAACAACCGGACGGAATCCTCAAATCGCTCGGTCAGCCCAAAGAAAGCGAATGATTCTAAGTGCTGCTTGGCGAGGAACAGCAGGGCTTCGTCCGAAAGCGCGTGGGGATCATTCGCTCGATTGGGTACCCCGCGCACAGCACCCAGAACCATCCTGGTTTGCAAGTTGGCGATGCGACCATAATAGGGTGGATAATGGACATAATCGTGTAGGCTCATTTGCTTGGATAGCACTTCTTCATGGATGCGAGCGCGTGGCTCGCGTTTGACATAACGATAAGCTGAGATTGTGCGCGCCACTGGATCGCGCAGCATGGTCAGGATCAAGGGATTCTGGCAGAAGTAACGGAAAACCTGCCGATCGAACGGGCCAAATTTGAAATGACCGCGTATCAAGCGATAGCTGGCAAGCTGTTCTGGTGGAAACGACTCAAACTCTTCCCAGGAAGCCACCGAATGCAGTGGGAATATCTCCCCTTGACGAAAGTGTGAACTGAGCAGCGAGATCAGGGAAACGCCTCCCGTCTTGGGAATGTGCATAAAGAAGAGCACGTCATCCGGTTGGATTTGGATCTTGAGCGGTCGCCTATTGGTTATTCCCATCACAGGACGGTCTCCTCCAACGACTCTAGCATAATTCAGATTCAACTGCGGCTAGGCAGGAAGAAAAACAGCCACCCCTGTTCGGAAGCCCGAAAGCTATGCATGCAGATACACTCCACCTCAAGCGCCTGTACCTCTAGCCAGCACCGTCGATCCAGTCGTGTTGAAAATCAGACACTTGACACTCGAGTGCGAGTAGCAATGAGCCTTAGCCTGCTTCCTCATGCAAGGCCCGGCGCAGCACCTTCCCAGCTCCAGTCATGGGCAATGACTCGTGAAACTCGACCATACGTGGGTACTTATATGCTGCCAACTGGTCTTTGCAGTATTCGATCAACTCCTCAGCCGATATTTCCACCCCAGGCTTGAGCACCACCAAGGCTTTGATCTCCTCACCGATTTTCTCGTCGGGGATGCCGATCACTGCCGCCTGACCGACAGCTGGATGGCCGTGGAGAATCTTCTCTACCTCCGACGGATATATCGTGTACCCGCTACGTTTGATAACATCCTTCAAGCGATCAACAATGAACAGGTTACCCTCGGCGTCCATGAGCCCGACATCCCCGGTGTGAAACCAACCATCCCTGAAAGCCTGAGCAGTTTCTTCCGGGCGCTTATAATAACCCAAACAAATGTGCGGCCCACGCACTATGATTTCCCCGATTTCCCCAAGGGCGACCTCCTGCCCGTCTTCAGCTACGATCCTAACCGTTGTTCCCCAAGCGGGTTTTCCTACCGCGCCGGGTGGTGCCTCAGACATCATCTGTGGGGAGTAATAGGTAACCGGCACGCCCTCTGTCAGACCATAACCCACAATCGCTTCCAGTTCGAACTGCTCAGCGAAGCGCTCCAGCGTTTCCGCTGCGATCGGTGCACCACCGAACATAACCCGTCGGAGCGACGAAAGATCGAATTGCGCCACGAAAGGCGCATTGAGCATGAAATGGGCGATTGTGGGCACTCCAGCGAAAAAGGTCACTCGCTCCGACTGCACCGTCTTCAAAAAGGTTTCTGGCTCGAAGCGCGCCATCATCACCAACGACGCGTTGATCATACAAGCTACGTTAATCAGCGTTTGGCCGAAAATATGTGCCCCCGGAGCCACCATCAAGATCACGTCCTCGCTGGTGGGCTGCCAGAAATCCAACGCCATATAGCGCGCTTGGAAGTACAAGTTGAAGTGTGAAAGCAGTACACCTTTCGGTACTCCGGTTGTGCCGGAGGTATAAATAATCAAGGCCTCGTCATCGGGCGCGGTGACTTGCGTTTCGAAGACGGCCTCGGCTTTGGTCATCAAATCCGTTAACCGTTTGGCTGGAGCCGGACATTCCTCGCTTCCCATCGTATTGGCGATGAGCAGCTCACGGCACTTTTTAACAGACTGAAACCCTTCCATGGCCGCTGCGACATGTGGCTCATAGGCAACGAGCACACTCGCCCCGGAATCCTTCAGCAGCCTCCCGACTTCCGGTCCGGGAGCCGTCACGTTGATCGGCACAACGATTGCCCCAGCCTTTAGTGCGCCAAATTCGCAGTACACGAACTCGGCTACATTGGGTATGAGCAAGGCTACCTTCTCACCGGGTGCCACACCCAACCCATTGAGGACGTTGGCGAACTGCGTGGCCCTTTGTTCTGCTTCCGCGTAGTTAAGACGTTGTGTGCCGTCGATGAGGAAAGTTTTCGTCGGTGCTTCCCTGGCAGCCGACTCAAGGATCATGGCAGCATTCAGTGTATTCATGACACCCCTTCTTGGCTTGAGAATAGTCGAAGGGAATCCCGCTTCGACCACCACTCAGCGCGTATTTTCGATACGGAACTACCCCTCACGAATCCGGGCTAAATATTTCTTCCGGTTGTCCCTCCTTGCGATCTTACCACTAGGCGCCTTGACAATCCATCCGCGTTCGACCTGAAGGACCTCCCCCAACGTGACATCGAGCTCCTCCAAGACTCTTCGTCGGAGGGAGCGTTCCAATTCGTGTACTTCCTGCTCGCTCGGCGTCCCGTGCGCTTCATATAGAAGCATGATGCGTTCAGAGCCCAAGGCTTGATCGTCGAGGCCAAACGCCGCAGCACGACCTGGGTAGACACCGACCATCGTGTTGGCAATCTCCTCGATATCTTCAGGGTAGATGCATTTCCCTGCGACGATGATCAAGTCCTTCTTCCTGCCCGTAATGTAGAGCTGACCCTCAGCAAGAAAGCCCATATCACCAGAGAAGAACCAACCCTCTCGTACCGCCTGCTTGGTCAGATCCAAGCGTCGGTGATAACCCTTGAACATAAACTCGCTGCGCAGGGCAACTTCACCGACATATCGCTCAGGCAGCTCAATTCCATCCTCGTCCAAGATCTTCAGTTCGACCCCTTGCATCGGGAACCCACAACTGACGATCGGCGTGGAACCTGGTTGGCCGGCCTCAGCCGGGGCAGCAATGCCTCGCTCCTGAAGCTCGCGTAGGCTGACCCAGGCCACATCCAGTACCTCACCAGGTCGACTGATCGTCACTCCGCCATTTTCGACCATCCCATAGCCCGTCCCGATCGCCTCCCTACGCATCCCATAGTGTTCGAAGGCTTCCAGGAAACACTCAATGCTATCGTAGCGCACTGGTTCGGCGGAGTTCATAAGGAATCGCATCGAAGATAGGTCGAGCTGCTCTTTGTCACGCTCATGCACGCTGCGCGCCGTGTGGTTAAATCCGAAGTTCGGCATCCAACACACCGTTGCGTCGTACTTCTGAATCGCTTTGAGCAACACGGTTGGACTACGAACCCAGTAGAAGGATGACATGATCACGCTTGGAACCCCGGCGATGATCGGCAGGAGCAAGCTGCCGATCAATCCTAGATCGTGGTAGAGCGGCAGCCAACTGACGATCACATCCTCCAGGCGCAGGTCGATGGCCTTGCAGAGCGAGTCGTGGTGCTGGAGAAATGCTCGGTGTGAGATGGCGACGCCCTTTTGGATGCCTGTTGTGCCACTGCTGAACAACAGCACGGCCGTCTCATCCGCTGAAGGCGTGTGTAAAGGCAAACCAGGAAAATCAGTTGGGTTGAGCAGCATCTCCTTCAAGGAAAGTATCTGGCAATCCACGTCGCCCAGAGTGGATTGCAGCAGTTCTGTGAAGTCGTCAGACGCCAATACGGCCTTAGCGCCCGCATGCCCGATCAAGATTTCAACGCGTTCCGCATAGCGTACGGGATTCATTTTTTCAGTTAGGTAGGGCAGGATGCTAGGGATGGCGCCCAGGTAGAGTACCCCCCAGAATGCCCCCACCAATTCGACCGAATGCATCAGGACCAGGGCTACCAGGTCGCCAGGTTCGATGCCCGCACGATCCAGCGCACGAGCAAAGGTCAGCGCCATACCATGCAGCTCCCCGACGCTCACTTGCTTCTCAGTTCCATCGTCCTCGATGATGACCAATGCCATTTGATCGGGCTGCAGCTGTGCCCGCTCGATGAGTGGTTGGCCTAATGTTCGGTAAGGTGATCTACAATCCATACATTCCTCCTAACAAAATTGGATCCAAATCCGCATGGAGTCGTTACCGATCACCCCTGGCTGTCGGCATGAGCCAGAACTTGCAGGGTCATTTGATCCAAGGTGTCGAATTTTTCAACCGTTAATTCTGTGTCCGGTATGTACACATCGAAAGCTTTTTCGATGAACACCCCGATTTGTGCCAGCGAGAAGGAATCGATCAACCCGCCCGTGATCATCGGCTCGTCGTTGGCCAAGGGGTATTCCGGTCGGCGTAGCAACTCCTCACAGATGAAACGCTTCAATTCGGTTTTAATTCGCACATCGTCCATCAAAAAATGCTCCCTAACACCTCTTAGCGTACCTCAGCAATCACCGCTTCTATCCGTGAACCGCTCAAACCGTCCCTCAATCAGTACCTCCCAATACGAACTAAAATCCTTGGTATACGAAAGCAGGGCGGAAATCCGCTTGAGAGATTAAAAAGAGCCCCAGTAGGGTGAGAGTAAGGCTGGCCACCCGTGCCCAACTGGGCCAACGTAAAAAGACAGTTTCATCTTTTCCGCGCATTATGATGACATCGATGCAAACAGAAACGATTAGCAGTATGATAACGCGTACATCAAGCTCGATCACCGTCCAACGTAGGAATAATCCTTTCCAGAAATTGAGGATTTCAGAAAGCGGGGCTGCAAATGGCACCATCGCCAGAACGATGACACTGAAAGTTGCCAACCGCGCTAGCCCAACGCGCCAGCTCGGTTGCTGGAGCGGAACAGGTCGTACGCCCTGCAGGACCCTCTCACTGGCGATAATCGATCCCATCAATGCCCCCCAGATTAGGATGTTGCGGCTCAACCCATGCCACATCGCACTAACCATGAGGGTTACAACAGGAGGCAGGATGAGTGTGGGCAACCATCTGGGATTTGCATTGCGCCGCAAGAAGGCTCGGCTGAGCGGGAGGTAGATGTAATCACGCAACCAGCTTGAAAGGGTGATATGCCAGCGGTTCCAAAGCTCTGTCAGGTTTCGAGCGAAGAATGGCAGTCGGAAGTTCGCACTGAGCTCGATCCCGAAGAAGCCACTCACACCGCGCACGATGGCGGTATAGCCCGCGAAGTCGCTGTATACCATGAATACGTAAGCCAGCAGTGTGGTCAGCAGAACCGGTGCCTCGTATTTCGTTGGTGCGCGGAAGACGTCCCCTAGGATGATGGCAGCCAGGGGATCAGCGATGAGCAGCTTGCGCGCCAACCCCAACATGACCAGCGTGAAGCTGCGTGCCACCAACGCGTTGTCGACGATTCTTTTATGGCCTAATTGTGAGATGAAGGCACGCGCCCGCTCGATAGGACCAGACAACAATTTTGGAAAATACCCTAAGTAGAGGGCAAAGTGTATGAACGGTGGCTGTGCAGGAGCCTGGCCGCGAGAACTATCCACGAGGAAGGATATCGCCTGCAAAGCATAGTAGGACAAACCGACGGGAAAGAGAATCTCCCAACCCCGCAATGCCTCTAGTGATCCCACTCCACCCACAAATTCCTTCACGTTGTCCAAGAAAAAGCCAAAATGCTTAAGATAGACCAGAACGAGTAAGTTTCCAGCGATCCCGATCGATAAGATGAGCTGAGCGTGTCCACGACGTTTGTGCATGAGTATGGAAAGTGAGTAGGTAAAGAGTGTGACGCCCAGCAGTACGAGGGGAAAATGCCAAGCCCAGACCGCATAAAATCCATACGATGCAACCAATAGGACAGCGTTCTGTGCTCGCTTCGGTACCAGATAATAAACGACCAAAGCGATCAGGGTAAAACCAAAGAAGCGAAGGGAGTTGATGGGCATGTTTACGACCTTAGCCTACATCTCATGGAATGAACAACACACCTTGCTCCACAGCTAAGCCGATTTGCCCTGCGAGCCAGGCAGTAAATATTTGCGCACCATCCGGATTTAAATGATTGCGATCGAGCCACAATTCATCCGGAAGTTCCACCACATGCCACGTGTTCCAAAATGGTACGCCGGCTTCGTTGATAACGTCTTCGATCTCAGATAGTTTTTCCTGATAGTTTGCCTCGCCTGAATCGAAGAAGTACATGAACGTTCGATGCACGGGGACTTCGAAGGTGACGATCTGGGTTTGCGTACGGAGCTCGAGCAATCGCCTCAGACCCTGGAGTTGCTTGGGTGAGATCTCGTAACCATGCATCGCCTCGAAGATCCTCTTCTTCTCGTCCGGTGCAGGCGGTTGGCTGACATCGATGCCTTCCTTCGTTGTGGGGCGGAAGCCGAAGATTTCCGTCCGGAATCCCCGACGGATGTCCGGAAAAATCTCGGTCTTAAAATCATGCACCATCCAATTGCGAACAAGCATGTAATAACGTAAGGCGAAGGAATGCTCGACCAACCAACCACTTATAGAGGGGGATCCGAGTTGATACTGCACCCAGGGAACGTCAAGCAGGAACTCTTCAGCCTCCTCGCCTGCGCTCTCGAAGAACCCGGGGATATCGACACCATACACAATCAGCGCAGGATGATACCGTGCCGCGATGATCTCGGCCATCAGACTAGCTGTAGCAGGATTAAGAGCACGCACACCGAAGTTAAAGCACGTGATAGGCACCCCTGTCTCAACCTGAAAAGCTTCATGAAAAACTACAGGATCGATCGCCCGATGCACGCCGGAAGCGCCTAAGAAGACGCAATCGACCGAACCGTGCTGACGGACGAGTTTTTCCAGTAATGCCACCTGGATCTCAAATTGACGGTGCCCAGAGCCGATGCTTTGCAGGGGAATATTGTCCTGATCTGCCGCGAAGCGAGCCAGACCTTCAAGCGCAGTTAACAGGAGTGCAAGGCAGATCAATGCCCATCCGAGGGTTCTGCCAAGAGGCCAGGTCAACCGGAGGCTAACGCCGCCATCAAACCCTTTGTGCCAACCGTCTGTCTTTGCACCCCTAAGGAAATTCGATAGCTTTGACATGATGAGTCGAATCAATTCAATTCGATGAGTACGGGCACACAAAGATCTTTTCCGATCAGGGAGAATGATGGATCCAAGGGTTCGCTCATTGTAATAGAGTATATTAGAATGACAAGACTCTCATTGACGGATGGGGCCCAGAATCCCATGAACCGACAACGCCCGCGGTTACACCTAATGCACATCCTAAGCATCTTAATTGCCGCCTGCGGAACAACAACTACGATCACTCCCACAACCAAACCACGGGAGACAGCCGTGTTCCCTGCGAATTTCCCCAGGGAGGAATTACGCCGCTTCGCGAGTGAGCACGAGCTCAACACATTTTTCCTGACTCTCATACGCTCTGGGTATCTCATCCCCCTGTCTAATGAACCCAGCGTAACATTCTTCGCACCCAATGATCAGGCTTTCAAGCGAA
>JABAOF010003602.1_pt1 | contig 22550 bp, 23 predicted proteins | sample 7062171 | NCBI WGS metagenome assembly JABAOF01 (sample SAMN14538628, study PRJNA623070) | marine sediment metagenome | biome: marine biome [ENVO:00000428]; feature: marine pelagic biome [ENVO:01000023]; material: deep marine sediment [ENVO:00002113] | place: India: Gulf of Khambhat ...
GTCCTGACACACTTTCCCCATTCTTCCATGTGGAGCGTACTGTGTCAAGCTCGTATATCACTTGGCCGTTACCTGTGCATGCATGCCGACGCTTGACACACGTCATTAATGTTAAGGCTGTGTCGAAACAACATTACTCTACTGCAGGCATGCATAGGAGTTATTTTCACTCCATGCATGCACTTACGATGTACCCGCGATCGTGCGTATGGGCTTCATTGCTGAAGTCTCTCTTTTTCAATAGGTAGTTCGCGTTCAAGATATCTCTGATTGTAGAGTTTCTTGATTCTTAAGAATTTCTCTGAGTCTTTTCCCGTTTTCTTTTCGCAGATACTAATCTCTCCTTCGAAAAGATCGAGAATTGCCCGGACTTCTTGTGGGGGATGCATCTGTGGATCAATGATCACTAGTGTGGTGAAGCCGTTCGCCTTCAGTTCTGGAATAACTGTATTCAACCATCTTCTACAATTGGCAGCGTGATGCTGGAGCAGAACGTCGGAAACAATGTCGATGCAGGCTCGTCTCGGCCTCCTCATTGACTTGTCGAGCTTGCGAAATGCGGAGGTTAATGAAATACTAATATCGGTTAAGTTTTCAACACCTTTCAGTTTACATACATTGGGTAGGCTATTGACCACTGTCTCCGCCCGAGGATTGCAGATGAAAAGATAAAAGCTTGACTGAAACTCCTCAACCAACGCGACGATCCCACTCGCATCTGTGGTAAAGTAAAATGTAATCTGCCCCTTTTCCGCCCCTACTTTCACAAATCTCCTAATCAATAATTCTCTCTCATCGCAGGAAGGCGAGGTCAGTATTACTGCGTAGGTTTTAGGTATCCCGCCATAGAGCAGATTGTCGAGGTCTGGACAACCTGTTGTGATGCGGTTGGGAAGAACAAGTTCTGACACGTATACTGTGACAGCTTGAGGTTCGCAAAACGTCTTTTGACCTGTCTTGTCTAAATAGACGACTCTCGGCTTTATTGTCGAGGTGCCCTTGGCGAACGACCTAAGAACAAGCCTGATTTCTTCAGTTTCTAGGGGAAGAAGTCGTTTTCCCTTCATGTTGAGGCGTCCGTCCTCGAAATGGCAGTAATCAGGTTTGGCAACAAGCTCAAGAATAGTCGGGACGATTCCTTCAACTTCCGCCAGCGCCGCCGGTTGTTTCCCTGTGTTGACAAGTCGAATCTCTAGTTCAATATTTTCACCTACCTTGATTTTTCTAGGACTTATGTTGATGCTAGCCTGTACGTAGGCTTGCTCAAATCTTTCCAAACCTACTGCTTCTTCATGGGTTGGAACTGGTGCAGGTAGGCCATCAGTACTGGATGTGACCGATGGTGTTGCCAAAATTTCCCTCAGGGAAAGCATGAATTCTCGTTTTCCCTTTACCTTTTCTATGCCTCTTAGAACTTCATTTCTCTTGCTTCGATAGCCCGCCTTCTGAAAGAGGCTCGCTGACCGCTCCAAAAATCTCTCAGCCAGAAGATAGAGCTTCAGCTTTTTCTCTGGGTCAACCTCTGTTTCGGCTTTGCCTAGGTAGACATAAGAATCGAACAAGACCTGGGTGGCGTCGACCCAGAATGACTCCTTTTCGAAGCCTGCTTCTGTATAGCAGTCAGACGCACTTTCCATGTATTGCTTTGTCTTAGAGTATAGCTTGGAGTTTCGTGTGTCCTTGAATCTGACTCCGTATTCTAAAGCCTTACAGAAGTGGGAGTTTCCGGCTGCTAGGAGCCTAGGTCTTTTCCTTAGACTGCTTTTCTTCGCTTTCATGAAGAGTGTGGATGCTTCGGCATAGAGGGTTGAGTCAACTCTTTCTTCAGCTAGTTTCATTCTTTGCCACGCCAAGCACAAGTAGATTGTGGAACGCAACTCTCTTCGGTCAGCCTTAATTTCGATTCCTTCCAGTACTTTTTCAAAGGTTTTGGCGGCCAATCCATACTCCTTGGCACTCGACTCATAATCACCTTCGCTTTCGAAGGTTCTGGCCTTTTCAACTCTGATTCTACCCACACAATATTCTCTTCGTCTATCGCAAGCTTTGCTTAGTTCATTTGCCTTCTCTTTCTCATAAGAATCCTTGATTTTGCTCCAAGCGTTCTCAAGAGATTTCTTTGCTTCACTGAAGGTCTCAGCCGCTTTCGCGAAACCCTCTATGGCCTCTTGATTCTGTTCTTGTCTACTCAGCTGTTCGGAATGTTCCAGAATAGCCCAGGCAACATAGTTTGGCGTGAGATAGCTCCATAATCTCGAAGATTGGAGACAAGTGGCCACTCTGCGGTAGTGCTTCTCTGAACCAGCGTAGTCTTCTTTCTCATGTGCAAGTTTTGCTTTCTCTATCTCACTCCAAGCGTGCATGTAGGTGGCGTAGTCTGAGTAGAAATCTTTGAGCCTGTGTATCTTCTCTACCGACGCTTCGCATGCGTAGGCTGCAGACTCAAAGTTTCTGGAGGCGCTCAAGTATTCACCGATACGATCGTAGAGCTTGGCTATATTCCAATGAGCCTCAGCTGAACGGCTGGGTAGCTGAGCTTTGGTGTATGCGTCTGCTGACTTCTCATAGGCTTCTATTGCTTCTCGAAAGATTGTGTCATCTTCGGTCAACAAGCACAACCGATTCAGAATTCCGCCAAACAAGTCATAGTAGGCTCCGAGAACAGCGAAGATTCTTACTTGAGGGTGTGATTCTACCCATCTCTCTGTTGATTCTAGGCCATTCTTCATATTTGATATGGCTTCTTCTAGGAGTTTTGTTTTCCTTTCTTTCTCCCGCTCTATTCTGGCCATCTCAGCTTTTATCAAAGCTTGATAGTTTTGACCTACTCCACGAACCCAGTAGTTGGCTGGATATAGCTTCTCGACAACGTTTATGTAATCTTGTCTGTGTTTTGACGCTTCTTCGAGAAGCCTTCTTTTTTCGCTGACCTTCTTCTTCACACTTGAGAGAGAATACAATGCCTTGCTTAGCGCATGGAGGTTGGTGCCAACAGCATCTGGGGAACCCGATCTCTGAGCATGCTCAAGACCGTTCCGACCAGCTTCAACGGCCCTTTCCAGGAAAATACGCTTATCCTCCAAGCTTGTCACAGCTTCAGCCAGATCGAGGTAGCTGCCAGCAAGAGGGATCAGAGCAACAAAAAAGTCGTTGCCGATTATCCCGAGATAGCTCATCGCCTCCTCTGCATGTCGGATGGCTCTTCTGTACCCTTCTCTCTTTCTGTCCGGGTCCTCTTCTACCTCCATCTTCCAGATGATGGTGGACGCTAGTTGATAGCCTGCAACTCCCATCAAATAGTTGTCTCGCGCAATAATCCCGTTCTGCAACATTCTTTCAGCATGTCCCAGAGCCGACGACATGTCACCTGAGAAGTGGAAGGATCTGGATGCTGCCCAGCTAGACAAACCAATGAGGAAGCTGTCTCCAACTTTCTCGGAGAGCTCCAAGGCTTTCTTCGCGTATCTTAGACACTTTTGATTGAACTCCTTCTTTTTCTCCAATAATTCGCTAATGTTTGCACCGTAATAGCAGTGGAGGCTTGCTATGGAATAGGTCTCGGCAAGCTTCTCTTCATCTCGAATTGGAGAGAGTGATTCTACGGCTGTTTCGCCATAGGCCACTGCTTCTTCCACAATTTTGATCAGCTGCTGGCTATCCCACTCAATCCGAGACCGCTCATAGAGGCAACGAAGGAGTTCGTTACATATTTTTCCATGAACTAGGCGGTCTCCAGCCGCCTCCGAGCTCCTAAGAGCCTTCTTCTGCAAGTCCAACACTTGGTCAAGCAAGACTTTTTTCGCATGCCAAGTATCAGCGAGCCAAGATTCGGTGTAGAGGACTTTAGCCTTGCACCAGTTTCTTCTAGCAGAAGCCCTTAGATCTTCCAACTTCTCAAATGATCTAGCCGCTTCTTCGTAAATTTGTGATGACCGCTTCATGTGCTGGATAAATTCCTTCTGAGTATCGGCTTGAAATGCAGCTCGAAAAAAGCAGTAGCCGGTCCTCTCCAGAATTGCCCCTATCTCCTTAAGATCGTATTTTCCAACTTCGCTTTGAGCCAGCTCGTAGAGATCTGCAGCTTCTAACCACTTGTATTTCTTCTCGCACGCCTCAGCTTTGCTAAGAACCTTTGCTACCTTTTCGCCACTGGACATATGCACGGCCCAGTAAAGCTTTGCACGTCAAGCCCAAAAAATCTTTTGCAACCCAAAAGTTTCTTGGATACTTGGGGTGGGCCTGCAAAATTATCTACCCTAGTTTGTGGATTGATTTCGAGATTTCGGAAAATATCTCCGTGCAGCCCGTAGTACACGCAGAACAGCGCAGTTCATGCCTATTTTACGTCAAAGATGTCTTTCGACACAAGAAGCCATTTGTTATTACAATGCTTGCATTGATATACCTCTACCTTCTTATGTTTCTTCATCGGTTGATGACATTCTGGGCAATCCAATTTATCACCTCCATTTTCAAGGTGGATACGCAAGTTTCACCTAAAGAAGTGTACCTTGTATTCTAATAAGATTTTGCACTTGTTAATTCTCAATTATTCACCTACACGTACGTAGTCTAAAATACGCGAAACCTGACTGTATGCATGCAGACGCTTGACACAAATCAACTATGTCAGAAGTGTGTCAAAACAACACGAGTCTAGTGCATGCATGCAATACGCCACGCGGCTGCAACTGCAGTTCACCTCGCGTCCGCAAGTAGGAGATGCACCGCCCTTCGGTGAGACGCGGAATTCGTGTTATTCGGAATTTTTCCTGATTCTTCAGGAGTGACTATTTGGGACTGGGCATTTTCACGCAACTGGTTCATGGGTCATGCATGGAAACTCACTTAGGATAGGCTTCTGCACACTTGCCCTTCTCGTGGACATTGGAGAAGCCCGTATTCTCTCACTTCACGTACTACAGCAGCTTTGGCTGTCTTTTTGCTCGCTGTTGCAGCAGCTCGGAGTTTCCTCTTTTTTTGTTTTTTTCTCTTCTTTCATTGTTTCACCTCCTAGCATTGCTATCGATTTCCGACTCGTCTTCTTTTTCGAAAGATATTTCCCGTACGGGATAATTGATGGTGACCCGATAGTCTTTCATGAAAGAATAGCCTAAAACGCCATCAAGAGGTACTCCAACTGCGTCACAAAGTGGGTGCAAGTCTTGCACTCCAACTTCGACATCAGTAGACTTCGCTTTACCTACTTGAACAGACTTGACTTTCGACAGAATCATGGTTGCACCTGTAAAAAACCCGCTGAGAGCCTTCTTTTCGCCGCTTGATTTTTCATGAAGATCAAGGGTCTGTCCAATCTGCTTTGCTACAACGGTCTTTGTTGCGCCGGTGTCGACCAAGAAGTTGAAGGGCCCTTTTCCATCGAGTTCGGTTTCGACGACGATGAAGTTCGCGTTCCCAACTAGCCTGAATTTTGTCGGCAATCTGCGTTTTCTCTTCGGTTCTTCAAAGGCGATATCTCTACGCGGATAGTCGATGACTACTTCGTAGCCCTGCATAAACGGTGAACCGACTATACCATCCAGCCTGGTGCCTATCTCTTCGGACAGTCGTGATAGATCTCCTAGAGCAATTGGCACTTGGCTCTTGTGTATTCCGCCGACTTGTATGGAACCGACAGCTAGCATTTTCGAGGAGCAACAACCACTTGTTGTCGAGTTCGGATTCTGACGTATTCCCACAGCTTGAGCAGCTTTCCGCCCAACAACTGTCGCACTTGAGGCAGTGTCGACAATAAACTTGAATGGCCCTTTATTGTTCAGTCTTGCCTCAACGACGAGCAATGGGGCATTTTCAGCGAACTCAAACCTCATGTCTGACGCCTCGATATTCTTCTGTCAGCAACCTAATCAAGTCGTAGCTTTTTTCCGTACGTTTCAGCAAAGCAGATTTCTTCGAGAGGTTTCCTAGGCTTGAGTTGGGGAGTTTCATCTGGAATTCCTATTGCCACGAGAACAACAATGTCCATGTAGTCGGGGATTTCCAAGCTCTGCCTGACTTCGTCAACCCACAGTTTTGGTCTTGACTTGTAGTTTGCAATCCAGCACGTTCCATAACCCAAAGCAGTTGCAGCCAATACAAGGTGTTCTGTAGCGATCATAGGATCGTGCGTTGTCCAGACAGACCGGCCGCAACATCCACCTCGACCATCTCCGAGGACCACGACTACGACGCTCGCTTCTGAGATGAAACTTTGCGTCGAAGGCTTTGCGAGTAGTTTCTTGGTTTGCTCGTTTTCTACAATGATGAAGCGCCATGGTTGGTTGTTGTTTGCTGAGGGCGCAAGCCGAGCGGCGCCAAGCATTTTCCGAAGATGGGTTCTCGGGATCTTGTGAGTCTGATATCTACGTGTAGCTCTCCTCTTCTTAATGACCTCAAACAAATCGCTTGCTGATGGACTTTCTGCAGTGATTCTTTTCATCAGCTCACCTTGCTGTCATCTACCCCCATTAGGTAGTAGAACATTTATAAGTGTTCTCTACCCCCATCTCATCAGAAAGGCGAAGAAAAATTTGGAAGGGATAGATCAGTCCGTGAAGAATAACCTCTCATTTCCTCTCTGAGTGGAGTGTCCTCTTTATTGCGCGAACTTCTTTGGCTTCCTGTTTTCTGCCAAGTTCGTTAAGATGCGCTGCGATTTGATCCAGCGGCCACTTGTTCAGGAGTCTGTGCTTCGGGTTCTTTTCCATTAGCATTCTGAGCTCTGCGATTGGATTCTTCCACTTGACGCCCCGACAGTTTTCAACCCACAATTCGTCATCCTCAAAGGTGACAGTCTCGCCCTTTGGCGTAAAGAACACATCGTCGATGGGCCTCAGGGCGTGTGCGGGGGTCATACCGTAGAGAGTGTGAACGTAGAGTTGGCCATTCTTTACTTTGGCCAGATTGAATGTGACTTCGATACCATAGTATGTGGCTTTGTAGATCCCCGTCATCCTTTCAGCTAGGTCGGGACGGATCGGTCGAGCTTCAGGGTCAGCTTCGACGGGTTGTACACGAAACAGGTTCAGCTTCGCGGCTGGCCATTTTGGATTCACATAAGTCAGACTTAGGGGATGCCGCGACTTCTTGGACTTGAAGTTGAATCTGACCGCGTTGCCTGACTTCAGGAGGAACCCAGTACCTTTCGGAGTCATTTCAGTCTCGGGTCCGACATCCCAGTAGAGTTTGCCCTCTTGGTACCTGATGAATACTCGACTATTCCATAGCCCTGCGTAGAAGCCAGCGAGTCGAGATAGATCACCCACAATGGGCGTATGAATCTTCTCTTGAAGGAACCGCTCGGGTTGCGGTCGGCGTAGCGTTACACCGTTCGCTTGGAGCAGAGCTTCGCGGGCGTCCCGTCCAAGAACGTGTGGATTCCTCTTTTCACTCCCGTAGGATTCCATGTTAGTCTGCACGCTCACGCCAAAGTCATACTCGGGTATCCAGTAGAACGTGCTGGCATAGCCTAGGGACCCGCCACCATGCCCAAAAATCCTCGGCGTGAACCCTCCGTAGATGTCTACTCCGAGCCCATAGTTGAACCCGTCATCTTCGGTGAAGTGAGGTTTTATCATTTCGTGGAACAGCTGCTTCTTGAGAACCTCCTTGCCCTCGTATGCTCCTTCGTTTAACAGCAGAACCAACACTTTTGCGAGGTCAGAATTCCCTATCCAAACATCACCACACCCATAATCAACCGACGCGGTGAACTCGCAGTTGTGAAAACCACTCTCGGTTCCAACGGCCACATTCGCCTCCTTCAGTGCTTCGAAACTCCCATATCGGAGCGTCTCCATCGACAATGGTTTGGCCAGCTTTATCTTGACCCAACTTGGATAGTCCTGGCCTGTGATCCGCTGCAGAGCATACGCAACGGTGTCAAACCCGACATTAGAGTAATAGTACCGATCATTCACCGGGGCCACCATCCAGCAGTCCCTCAAACTCTCAACCATCTCCTCAAACGTATACAGCGCATCATTCCCAAAGTTTCCCCCAATCCGTGGTTCCCTTGGCAACCCCGCCCGATGCGAGAGCAAATGCCGGAAGGTCATCTTCTCGCACTCTTTCTCGCCATGACGACTGCGGATGCGGAATTCGGGCCAGTGATCAATCAATCGATCATCGAGCGTGACAAGCCCATCCTGGACCGCCAGCATGAACGCGAGCCCAGTGAAGAGCTTCGTTGTGGATCCAATCTGAAAGATGGTCTGAGTGTCAACCTCTCCGGGTCCAGCGAGATCACGATATCCAAAACCCTCTGACCATACGGAACCCTTACTGGTGACTACCGATATTGCGGCTCCTGGTGTCGGTCCTGTATCTACATAGCGTCTCATCTTTCGTCGAAGACGGTTGATGACCTTCTCGTAGCGGATCGAGTTCGTGATTTCTTGATCGACCATCTTTGTGTTTCCTCATGTGAAACGCCGAAGAGTCTAAAGCTCTTTATAAACCCTCATTTTTGTATGCGTATGTCGGCACCGTAGGTGGCAACAACGGTTTCCACAAGAGAAAGTAGTTTCGCTGAAACGGGGCGGGTGGGTTTGTTGTGGGCCGGGAGGGATTTGAACCCCACCCATAGTGGAGATATCCCCCGCAACCTCCCCCCTTTTTTCTACTGGGAAAGAGTGCTTCGGCATGGATTCCTGACTAGAAGATTTCTCCATAAATCGCTTATACACAGCGGAAGACATGATGCACTATTGTTGATGGACAAGGGAGGTGACTGAGTGATAAAGAAAGTCTTGCTTTCCGTTGTGATGATCACCGTGTTTCTGATGGCGTTTACACTTAGCTTTGTCAGTGCCCTAAGAGACGTGAAAGAGCCCAAATATGAAGTGATACTGTCATCACACGCTATATTGCGACCAACTGACCCCGGAGAAGGAGAGGTGCTTGAAACGTGGGTATACGTGACGAATCCATCTAGAGAAATGGAACGAATAGGAACCGGCATCCCTGGTACTCTTCATTCAATCAATGTCAACTGGGTGAATTTTACACAGACATGGCCCTCGGGCGGTTCTGGATTCATGCAAGTGTATCCTAACGGCACGATTGTTACAGATGCAGGAACCTTCTACGGTCCGGGATGGGGTGACCGAATACGAACCGTTGTCCATCCCATGGAAAAGGCTCTTGTATGGTATGTGGGCTGGGAATTTGAATCGACAAGTCAACAGGGAATCTGGAGCTTCACCTTCACGGTCAACATCGAATATGAGGAACAGACATCAGAACTTGTGAAAACCGTTCAAGTCGTAGTACAATAACCTTTGCGTGTGTGCAAACGTCATTTAGCATGCATGTCTGGATGCAACGAATTTGAGGTTATTGCTAAGAAATGAGTGACTCTTTGAAAAACGTTAGTCTAGCGGGTATTGGTTTGCTCAGTACTCTTCATCCTATGCACTGTGTTGGAAATGCAGGTGTCGAAATACGAGGTTTACCAGAAGAAGAGAAAGCGAAGATTGGAGATCTTCCGAAAGGAATACCCGCGCGCATGCATGCAGGCAGGCACGCAAAGATTGTCTATGTGAGAATTACTTTGACGCCTTCAGTCAATTCGATCAAATTCCCGGCTGGATCATGGAACATTACCCAACGTAGTTCGTGCTGCTCTTCAACACCCCACGGCAGCTCTACTCCGTGCGCCTGCAAACGTTCCACTGCCGCATCGAGATCCTGAACCCGAAAGGCGAGTAATGGAAACCGGTCTGGATCCGATTCTTCTGCCGGATGCGGCTTCCCCTTCAAGATCGTTAAATACGCATCGCCAACTTCGAAAGCCGGTCGCCCACCGTGATGGTGGGACAGCAGTTTCAATCCCAACACGTCTTTATAGAAATGAGCGGTTTTGGGGACATCTTCCGCCCATAGACAGATCACTTCGAATTTCTCAATCATATCTCCTCACTCCAGCGCACGCGATTGCCAACATCCATGCATGAATGCTAGAGTGGGCCGGGAGGGATTTGAACTCTCGACCTTTCGGTTATCAGCCGAACGCTCTAGCCATGCTGAGCCACCGGCCCTCTGAGCATATGAAAACTTAGACTATGCTCCGTTTATTAAAGAGTTTCTTGAACAATCTTCGGGAAGGCGTAAGTTGGTAGAGTTCGCGAGTTGAGGAAATCTTTAATGACCCACGTAGCCATTTTACTCTGGGCCCGTTGCCTAGTCAGGATTAAGGCGCTGAGTTGTCTATCATTGGACGATGCGTAGGCCTTCGGAGCCAGAGAACAGGGGTTCAAATCCCCTCGGGCCCGCTATAGTGCATGCTTCCTTGTACACCAACGTCCAGTTGATGTCCACGTCAAATGTGTCTGGTCACAAGGGCTAGTAGGCCGCTGAGCATAGCTAAAACCGCACCGATGGCGCCTCCCACCAAATACGCCACAACTCCGAAGACCAGCAGGAAGACTCCCCCCGTGGTCGCCTTTGCGCCTCCAGCCTTGGTTAATCGCGCGACGCCTAGAATCAAGAACCCAAGAATGCCAAGGACCCCCGCACCCACCATTCCTGTGAGGCCTTTGAGTGGCTTATCCAGGATTTCCGGTATGTAACCCAAAAACCCGAAGAGGGCAAAAAAGAGGCAGACAATGCCTGCGATGAGCCCAAGGATCCATGCGGCCTCGTAAAGTGATCTCTTCACCATTTTGATCCCTTAATTCGGCTGAACGTGGACTTCAACACCAAATATAAGTTTTGAACTGTGGATTCAGATTCAAAATGTGCGCGTGTGGGCTCGAACCCTTTTGGGGGTTTGGTCTCCGGAACCCGCCCCAATGCTTCTACCAAGGCTGCCCTTTTGCTTCCACTATCACCGTCGCGTTGAAGTGTCCAAACGGGCGGACTCGCACGACGCCATCTCCATTCAGAGGTTGCCAATCGCTGGATATGATGATCTGGCCTGTAGCGCCGCCACTGCTGTGCGTCCAGACGACTTGGTTGGCCGAGTCGTAGACGGTTACGTTCCACAAGGCGAAGCTCTGGTGGACATTGAGCGTGACTCTGACTTGGCTTTTAGGCCAGTTGACGCTAATGGGGATGTCTTGGGAGGTGTATCCGAGGGTTAGAACGATGTCGTTCTCGTAGAGGGTTGTAGGATACGCCGCCACCATATACACTGATATAGCTGCCACGACGCCGATGACGCCGATCAGAATGCCTGCCGTTCTTCTCACCCGTTTTTCACCTCTTTGTTGGTCTGCTGAGAATCTCTCAATGACGCTGGTTTCTTATGGTTTGCGCATTCGAAATTCGTAGGGTGGATTCGCACGGTGCCTTCGGTTCTATAGCAGAAACCATCTAACGTGTAACCGGTGAGATCGGTGGAACTGATGGCGGTCAAGATCGCGGTCCCTGAAGAGTGCAATGTGGTACTGGGCATGGCCCATTTCATTAAGACGGTTGAAGACTTGTACGAAGCGCTCGTGAACTCCGTGCCCAACATCAAATTCGGAGCCGGCTTCTGTGAGAGCTCAGGACCCTGCCTTGTGCGATATGCGGATAACGATGCGTCGTTGAAGAAGTTGGCGGCCCAATACGCCTTCGAGTTGTCCTGCGGGCATAGTTTCATTATTTTCATGAAGAATGCGTATCCCATCAATGTCTTAGCGAGAATCAAGCAAGTGCCTGAAGTCTGTGGGATCTATGCGGCGACGGCGAATCCCCTCGAAGTCATAGTGGCCGAAACTGGTCAAGGAGCGGTTCTCGGCGTTGTAGACGGAATGAAAAGCAAAGGGATCGAAACAGGAAAAGAGATCCAAGCACGAAAAGCGTTCTTGAGAAAGATCGGGTATAAACTATAGCGATTTTCCGCAGAAAGAATATGTCGCGCTGAGAAATAAGCGGTATATTAAGCCATCAGATACACTACATGGGTGCCATGATGAACGCCGAAGTCAAAGAACTCAACAAACTGCTCTGTAAGAACTGCGACGAAAAATGCTACGAAAAATGCACCTCGTGCGAAGTCTACATTCTGGTAAATTCCACGTTTTCTTGAAAATGCTGAAAGAGAAAGGAGAGCCCTTTCCGAGCTGAGAGGAGTTTCCCATCCCTCCTTTACTCCTCTCAGCGAGAGTCCACGACCGTGACTTTCTAGCCTGTGTTACACCAAAGCAATGTAGCGGAGCGAGGTGACGGTCGGTTAGCGGCTTTCTAAGGATTTTCGTCAGATTGCGTGGTTCCTAGCGCTTTCTTTATCAAGAATTTGGTCGATGCGAATGTTGCGGTGATGGAGATCGCGAAAGGAACCACCTCTAGGGCCAGCCGGGTGGTCAATGAGAAGGTTTGAAGCAGTCTTAGAGCGCCTTCGTTTAGGATTAATCCTTGCGTGGCGCTGTCAATTAACCCGTGTGCCAGTATCAGTGGGATGAGGTTGTGCGACTTGTTGTAGAAGTAGCCGAACACTAACCCAATCAAAAACGTGTATAGTATGTGGGATAGCATCCCCGGCACATCTAACGGACGAACATGCCAGACGAAGTGCCACAGCCCAAAGAGCGCCGCTTGTATGAAGTTTGCCTTGCGTCCACTATAAACTTGGTTAAGATGCGTCTGCATATACCCTCGAAACAATCCTTCCTCACTTATACCGACACAAAACGTCATAAACGGCATCGTCAGGACAAAGGGTGCGGGATCGTAACCAACGATTGCGCTTTGCCCTGTCGACGCATAAACTAGGACTCCGCCAATGCCTGAAAAAGAAACCTCGTAGATCACGTAGTAGATAAGCCCAAGTAAGAGCGCGCGACCGAACTTTCTCGTCTGGAAACCGAACACCGAAAGCTCTGTGCCTTCAAGAACGACCATCGTCAAGACGACGAGAACGACGACGGGCGTCTTTTCGTAAGCCATGTCTAAGAGCAAAACTGCTGGTATGCGAATGATCAAAGCCAAGGCGAAGAGCAGCAACACGACTGCCAAAATAGCACGTTTCCCCCGTTCACGTATCTGCTGTGACAGCTCTGTATGTTGACGATGGTTTCTGTACCAGATGTAGAGGGGAACCAAGAGAACGAGAGACACCGTAGCAGGGATCAGGTTGATCCCCACGACACCAATGTAGCCCAACCAGCTACTCGCGAATACTATAGCTGAAGTAGCCACATAGACGATGAGAATCTTGGCAACCCTGCCTTCCACAACGCTCCCCCCTGAACCTTTGCACCCAGGCACGATGAGAGGTGTAGGTTTGGTCAAGCTGCATTTGAAACTTTTGATGCATCAGTCTTCCAAACAGACCGTAACAGCAAAGCTCTGGAATTACTTCCAATCATTTGATGGCGATAGAGTAGATGAGAATCCGCTTCACTGCATGCATGAAAGTTAAATAGCAGAAGCGTACTCATGCTAAAGACTAAGGGGAGCCAGGGCAAACCTGGCTGAGAGGGCGGTTCTGGCACCGTCGACCCTTTGAACCTGATCCAGATAATGCTGGCGGAGGGAAACAGTGTGAGCAAACCTATATTTCAAACCAAAGTCATCGCGGAAATCGTCGTTTTCGTTGCTCTTTCAACTGCTCTTAGCTTCATCAAATTGTTCAGTCTTCCACAGGGCGGGTCGGTGACCGCCGGATCTATGGTGCCGATTCTCTGGCTCTCTTTGAGACGGGGGGGAAAGATCGGCGTGTTCGCGTGTACGATATATGGGTTGATCCAGTTGTTTGTGGAGCCCTTCCTCTTTCACCCTGCTCAAGTATTGCTAGACTATCCGATAGCTTTCGGAGTAATCGGCCTCGCAGGGTTCTTTCAGAAGCGACCCTTTGTGGGTGTGAACGCTGGGATACTGGGGCGTTTCGTAGCACACTTCGTGTCAGGTGTGGTGTTCTTCGGTGAATACGCCCCAGAAGGGATGAATCCAATCGTCTACTCGGCGATCTACAATGGCGGCTATATTCTTCCAGAGCTGGCGGTGAGCATCTACATAACCTATCTCCTCGTGGAAACGGGGACATTGAAGATCCTCCTTTGAGGAAGCCTATGAGGAACGGCTCTATGCGTGAGCTCAAGACGGGAATCCTAGAATTAGACCATCTTATCGGTGGGATAGAATCCGGCTCAAGGACGATCTTATATGGACCTCCCGGCAGCGGCAAGACGGTTTTCACCATGCAGTTTTTGTGGCAGGGGCTCCTACGTGGCGAAACTGTCTCGTTTGACGTCATGGACAAACCGTTCCCCCGACTACGGTCATACTTCAAGTCATTTGGCTGGAACATCGCGCCCTACGAAGCCAAGAAGCAATTCATTTCCATCCAAGCCTTTCCCCACTTCGAACCATACCCCCGAGACCCAAATGTAATCTATTTCGATCTCGAGGATTTTGAGGAGATGAAGCGTATCGACCGACTGCTCTCAGACAGCAATGTGACACGGTTCGCCGCTGGGGACTTCAGCGAGCACATGTTCGCCCTCTACGAACTCCAATACATGCTTCCAGTCGAGCACTGGACGATCAACTGGTGCCACTTCGACAACATCGCCAACATCGACATCATGACAGAGGCCACCCAGAAAGACCCTGCGACCCAACGGGCAACCGATCTGGACTTCAATACCGCGCACAATCTGATCTTTTTTCGCTTCAACGAGAGAACCGCACAACGAGAAATGCGTCTCGTGAAGCTGGAGGGCTGTCACCACCCTCTCGAGTGGCTCCCCTTCAGAATCACCGAGAAGGGGATTCAGATGGAAAAAGCCTAACCGAACCCGCTCTTCAACAGTTCTCTGTGGAGAAGACAAGTCTTGGGAAAACTCGCCCCTGACGCCCTCCGAGAGGTGATCGGGTGTATCAAAAGGACTGCGGAGGTCGTCGTCCCGCCAAAACTCGGCTTTGACGCGGGGGCTCACGAGATAGGCGACGACACCTGCATGGTCATCGCCACGGATCCATGTCTAGGCGTTCCGAAGGAGTGGTTCGGCTGGTTCCTCATTCACTACGCGGCCTCAGATGTCGCGGTGTTCGGGGCGCGACCCAAATTCTGTACAATCAATCTGTTGGGCGCTCCGGGAACCCGCAAAGAAACCTTCAAAGCAATTATGGAACAAGCATGCACCGCCGCAGATGACCTTGGGATGACTATCATCACGGGGCACACGGGGACCTATGAGGGTATACCGGATCTCATCGGCACGTGTACGGCATACGGCTTCATTAAAAGGGAAAAGATCATCACGCCCGGCGGCGCCCAGCCTGGAGACTCCCTGTTATGTACGAAGCCTGTGGGTCTAGAGACGATAGTCAACTTCGCGCTAACCAACAAGCCTCTGGCAGCGAAGCTGTTTGGACCTGAACGAGCGCGCCGTTTGGCCAACCAGATCCGTCTGCAGACTTGCGTTGAGGAAGCCCTGTTAATGGCCAAGATGAGCGGTGTCTCCGCCATGCACGATGCAACCGAGGGCGGTCTCGTCGCTGCATTGAACGAGATCGCTGACGCCTCGCAGGTCGGGTTTCAACTCGACTACGATACGCTCCCTCTACCTCTGGAACTCCAGAAGCTAGCAACGCACTTCCGCCTCTCTCGGACAGAAATGCTCTCCGCCTCTTCGACCGGGACTCTCCTGGCGGGCGTATCGCGATCACGCAAAGATCGAGTCATCGACTCGTTGGCCAACCATGGATTTGACGCCAAAATCGTCGGTGTCCTGACCGAGAATATGCAGCGGCTGATCAAATACGCTGGAAAGACGATGGAGTTTCCACGACAGGCCTCTGATCCCTACGCCAAGATACTCGCAGAGACGCCATGAAGCGGAGGCTTCAACACTTGGTATTCTGCTCTGAATTGTCGTTTTGCCGAGCCGCTTGAGCTCACTCTATGATGAATACGAAATTCTTAATTTCAGAAAGGATACATGAGGGCTGGGAAAAATGGTCATATTATGGATTGCGCTGTTCAGCGTTTTAGGCAGTGTAGGGGCTATCATCGCAGCTGCCCTCTTTCTTTTCCTGGATGAGAAGGCGCAGAAGATCCTTGTTCCCTGTCTGATCTCGTATGCCACTGGGACTCTCCTGGCGGCGGCTCTACTCGGGTTGATATCCCACGCGCTCGAGCACATCGCGCCCTTTCCCATCTTATCCACTGTCCTGGCCGGAATCGTTCTCTTCTTCGTTTTGGAGAAATTGGTAGTCTGGCGCCACTGTCACAAAGCAGAATGTCCCATTCATGGCGCCGCTGGGCCGATCATTCTCCTTGGAGACGCATTCCACAATGCGGTTGATGGTGTTATTGTCGCCACCAGTTTCCTGTCGTCCATTCCCATCGGCATAACCGCCAGCCTCTCTGTGATCATGCACGAAATTCCTCAAGAAGTGGGTGATCTTGGGGTCCTGCTCCACAGTGGGTACGCCAAGAAGAAGGCTCTACTATTGAACGTCCTGTCGAGTCTGAGCACGGTCCCTGCGGCAATTGTTGCATACTATGCATTGGAGGCCATTCAAGCGGCGATTCCCTACGTGATGGCGATCTCAGCGGCTAGTTTTCTCTACATCGCACTGACGGATTTGTGCCCTGAGCTCCATCGCGAGATAGGCCCATCATTCGCAGTTCGGCAATTTCTTCTAATCCTCGCTGGAATTGGGACAATCGTCTTGTATCTTCAGTTTCATCCGTAGGTCAACCCGCCAAGGATGCATGTATGCCGCTAACAGTGCCTCGTCTGCGCCGGTTTAGTCAGAGTTTCATGTTCTGCGTCATCGGCGGCCTGGCGTCTGCGGACGTTAGCCTTGAGTACGCGTTGATTCTCCTTCTCTGGTTGGTAGGAGCTCAGAATAGAACAGCCACACCACGAAGATGAGGCCGATGGCAATGATGAGGGGGCCGAAAACGCCTAGCGAATGTAGAATCAATCCCCCCACGGCGGTGTAGAAGTTGCTCTCGAGTGGGCGGATGAACCGCGGATAGTAGTTGAAGAAGGGGCGTAACACCCAAGTTAGTTGTGTGCCCACAAACATGAGGATGACGCTGCCGAGCAGGAAGGCAGGCTTCCAATTCTCGGCGGGTTCGCGAAAGAGCGCTTTAGCGCCTTTGATGAAGTGGGTGAGCGCGAAGAGCCCGCCGAGCGTGAAAATGGCGATGTTGAGTAGCGCTGTGAAGGCGTGGGCTGTCGACGACTTCGTTGTTGTGAGTATGAAGAACAGATTCACCGGGACCAGTGCGATGAGCACCGTTGACATGATGGTGAAGCCGAATAGCAGCAGCAGGCTGGTTTGTCCGACGGTTTGTTTGCCTCCGAGCAGGGAATAGAGAATATGGTAGCTGGGCAGGGTCAAGTAGAGCGAAAGTAGCAGGAGCAGTGGAGCTTTGATGGCGCTGTAGAGAATCTGTGCTCCACCTGAATAGGTTCCCATAGTGGCGCCGTAAATTGCCGATGAGACGAGTACTGCTAAATTGGCGTTGACGAAATAGCTTCGGAGGTTCTTGCCTTCAACGAGGTTCTGGAGGAATTCGTCACTTCGTTTGATAAATTCTTCCATGACAGAGAGAAAACTCAATGCGTATGCCCAAGCACAATTGTGCGATTTCAATTCTTAAGTTTTTGGCACTCGTTGTTCAACGGTCTTTCGCCCCTTTCCGCACGCTTACAGTTGCGATAGCTCGAAGAATGAAACATATAAGCGCACCAGTCTATTGTCTTGCGTGGCCACCATGTTCCCTGAAGCACTGGGGCAAGACATCTTTCAATCCATCGTCGCTCCGTGGTATGCGGCTCTCGAAAACCCGGACGCATCTCAACACCAAGCCCTCTCGAAACTCGTCAAAGGCTACTCGCGAACTCGCTACGGACGAGCGCATCACGCCTCAGAGGTCCACGCGATCGCCGATTTCCGCGCCCATTTTCCGATCATAGACTATGAGCGGCTCCATCCGTACCTCGCTGAGGTTCAAGAGGGCGATTATGCAGCCATTCTCCCCGAACCGTTGGTATGCTGGGTAATGACCCGCGGCTCTACGGGGTCGGCGAAGGTCTTGCCGGCAACGATGACTCATCTGGAACAGATCTTCAGTTGTGGCGCTCGGGCACTTGTGAACTACGTGCTGCGGAAGAAGGATCTCGGCCTCTTCGCAGGTCGGGTGCTCAACCTGAATTTTCCCTCCCAAGTCCACACCACCGTCATGAATGGAGAAACGATCACCTACGGCTACAGTTCAGGCACGTATGCGCGACTGAATCCGATGCTCAAGAACGTCAGTCTTCTACCCAGACAAGAGGCAATCGATGCGTTGGGTCCCGGGATCACGAAGCGCGATTGGGAACGACGGTTTGAACTCACCTACCAGCAGGCTCTCAACCAGGATGTGACGGCGGCCATGGGGGTGACGCCGGTCATTCTGTCCTTTGCGAAGTATGTCACAAAGCACCATGGCAAGAAGCCGAAAGACCTGTGGAACCTTCGCGCGTTATTCTGCACCAGTGTGCGAAAAATCCAATTCAAGTACGCCCCAATTCTCCGAAAATACTTCGGTCCAGTTCCGGTGATCGAGATTTACAGCGCCACTGAAGGCGTGTTCGCGCAACAACTTGACGACCTCCCGTACGTGACGCCGAATTATGATACGTACGTCCTAGAAGTCGAAACCGGGCAGGGCCCGAAAATGCTGCATGAGCTCAAACGGGGGGAATGGGGCAGCCTCGTCGTTTCATCCTGTATGTTGCCGCGATACAAGATTGGGGATCTGATCGAGGCTGCTGGGAATAACTACTTCCGCGTGTTTGGGCGAAGCAACTTTTGGACGCTGTTGGAACATCGGCTCTACAGATTGTTCTTTAGATGGTTCCTCTAGGGGCGCGGGTGTCTTCTCATCGCCGCGATCACGCCGACAATGACAATGATCCCGATGATGATCAGGAAGAAGGCGCCTGCGATTTCCCACAGGGGGTAGCCGACTAGTTGTAGATAGAACAGTATGCCGAAGAAGATTAACGCTAGACCGCCAACTAGGGGGCCGATCACGCCGAATTCCTGCTTCTCGTGTTTCTCGGTCTTCTCTTCTTTTTCTTGTTTCTCTTGCTTCTCGGCTTTCTCCGCTTTCTCCGCTTTTTCGGCTCGTCGTCTCTCCGGCAGTCCTTCGACCTTTAGAGAAGCGCCGCACTTCGGGCAAAAAGCCATCTCCTCTTTAACTTCCATACCGCATTTCGGACAGTAGGGCATTAAGGTTCACCTTGATCTGGATTGTGTAGTTTATTTGGTGCTTGTATTTAAAACATACACTTCGGCAGTCAATTGAAAAACGTTATATGTGAATATCTTCAAACACGCTGCTGAGGGACAGAGTGAATGGCACGTTCCACACGTTCGTCACGTGGGTATGGAGAAGGCCTCTTCAGCGCGGTGTCCGCAGGGGTTTTCTTTGTGCTGATTGGCGCGATATTTGTGTATTCATTTGCGGTGCTGGATGTCAACCTGTTTTCAGAGATTGTTGCGTTCGCTCAGGGCTTCGGCCTCGTGAGTGTTCCGAATACGCCCATTGTTCGCTTCCCCGCGCCCCGGTTCCCTAGCGCCCATCTACCAATCTACGTGGCTGCCGGACAATTCAGTCTCTTCTGGGGGATCTACCAAGTCGCCATTCTCGCCGTTAGGTTTGTCGCTCGCTCACCCGTGACGCGAAAAGCAGAAACGGCATCAAACGTGATCTACTGGTTTGGCGCCAGCTATCTCTTGAATCTATTCCTCACTGAAACAGTGACACGATCCGCGTGGTTCGAGTTCTGGGCGGCCATCCTAATCCTTGTCGGCGTCTCGCTGGTCGTCAGAGCAATCATTCTCGCGGTCGCACGACTCTTGTAGCGAGCTCGGACGGAGTGTATTCAACCGAGGCATACGTTAAGCGTAGTCCCTAGGGCGTTTGGCAAAGAAGACTTGATGGGCACTCGCTGCCGAGCGCCCGGCGCCAAAAAGCCCTATAACGTCTGGTGTTAGTCTTCCACTAACTCACCCACAGCGAATCGGTTACCCAGCCGTGTGATTTTGAACTTCACGTGTTCTCCTTGCTTGGTGTTGGGTACAAATATGACGAAGCCTTCGATTTTCGCGATGCCGTCACCGCGTCGACTGAGCTCCTCGATGTCGGCTTCGTATTCCTCGTCCATTTCCACGGGTTTCTTCATGTGGAATCGCGGTCCGCTGCTTCCGAATCGTCGTCGTGGTCTATATGAATATGACACATTATCACCTCACTTTGGTTGTCAGCTAGCGTTGCCCTCAAAACCGTAAAACCGCATTACCGTCCTACTTCTTCGAAAAGCACCTAACTGCTTGAATCTGTGATACTCGCGTCGTGCTTATTAACGTTTGTGAATCCGAAGGGTGGTTTCGCGGTATGCTGAGAAGTACTGCGAACCGGGTGCCCAATGGGGTCATTCTGCCAATGGCTCTCATAAAGACTATTCGAAATCGTGATTTGGTCTTCATAATTCTTAATGATGAAGACCGGCTACAGTTTTCTGATGAAGTTGGATAAGGAAGAAGAGCGGCTCCAAAGAGAGCTCGAGGTTCTGAGACGGCATGTCAAGAATGTGGAAGAGCTAGTGCAGTCGATCAGAAAGACCAGAAGAAAGCTCTGACTTCCTGCAATTGACTTTTCCCCTTGCTGTGCGGGCCTGTTCACCTCTTAAGGCATCCTAACGGGCATCACTGAAGCTAAATATTGTGAAGGCCTAAACCGCTTCTATTCTCTGTGGAGTGCAGGGCGTGATCGAGGATGGGGCCTGTTGCGGTTCGGCAACTGAAAGCAGCGGATCTTCCGTTTGCATTTCGCTTGAACCTTGCTGAGCGCTGGAACGATCAGTTCTCAGACGTAGAGCGGATGTTTCAGTTCGAACCGGACGGCGGCTTCATCGCCGAGGCAGAGGGGAGACCGGTCGGCCACGTCTTCTCCATTAGCTACGGCGGCCTGGGATGGATCGGCCTCCTTATCGTCGAGCCTAAGTATCGGCGAAGAGGGATAGGTACACTGCTAGCAGTTCGAGTAAAGGACTACTTGTTGAGCCGCGGAGTGCAGACGATCAAGCTCGAAAGCGTTGCTGAAATCGCCGATTTGTATCGCCAAATCGGATTCGTCGACGAGTATGATTCGCTGCGACTCAAACGAACAGCTGAACGCTTGCCTCCGAAAGGCGGAAACGCAGTCCGCTCAATCACGAAGGGCGACCTGTCGGAGCTGGTGGTCTTCGACGCCAAATATTTCGGGGCAGACAGAAGGCGCGTGCTGGGGAAACTCTACGAGGCGAGTCCTCAGCTCTGCTTCATCGCTCACACCGGCACCAACGTAGCTGGCTATGTCATGTGCCGGAAAGCCCACATCGGATACAACCTCGGGCCCCTGGCGTGCATTCCTCAGCATCCAGAAACCGCAAGCGACCTCGTGAGGAAATGCGTTGGACGACTCAACTCTGGTGCGGAAATTTTCGTCGGAGTCCCAGCCGTCAACCGTGCAGCCACCCAGATGTGGAATGAGTTGGGCTTCTCCGAATACTCCCGCAGCATCCGAATGCGTCTCGGCAAGGACCTTGAACACGAGTGCGTTGACGGGATCTTTGCCATCGCGGGTCCTATGAAGGGGTAGGCCGACCTCGTCTGACTCGAGTATATGCTTCGTCAGATCTCGGAGGTTCTGAGTGCCTCAACTTCGTTTCTCGTGATGTTTCCGTTTTTGTTTGCGTTCAGCGAGATCTTTCAGCTTTTTTCTCCATGTGCCTCGTACGTACAGCGCGCCGACTCCGGGCTCCACAATAGTTTCTATTCCCGCTTTTTCGGTTTTCTTTTTCTTCGGCGACTTTTTGCGGGGCATACGCTCTCGTTTAATGATGTGGTACGATTTCTATATAAGATTAGACGGAGAACGTTCATCATAGACACTTTGTGGTGCGAGACAAATTTTCTCTGTAGCACGCATGCTTGTCTTTGGACCTGGTCTAGTCGCATGGCGTTATGATGCGATGAAGGGCGCCCGTTTGAACAACGAATAGGAGACACTTTGCATGGAGTGATCTATCTCAATCCAGTGTGCATTCTTTGAGGAGTTGCCTTGGTTCATATGTTTGCGGATGACAAAGGGGATGTGCAATGCAGGCGGTCAAGCCTTCTAACAGTTTCTGCTTGTCCCATGTGGGTGGTCGTGCGTTTGGGGCGTTCGGCATCCGCATCAGGCGTATGCTGAAACCTTGTTCTGTGCGTTTTCTCTTGTGGGATACGGTGATTGCGTCTCGTGGTGTGAAGCCGAGCCTTTCTATCTGCTGCTTCTTGAACCATGGACTCCAATGATTCTCGAGCGCTATGGTCGCAAACCCGGCAGCCCGCCTTTCATTCGCTATCATTCCGCCAGGAGCTTCTTGCCGAAGTTGGGACCTCTTACTCTTCGCAAAACCCAGATGCAATTCATGACGATTGTGTGGTTGCCCCTTATGGGATAGTATGAGGCCTCAGCCGGGGCGTACTCGATCTGACCAACGATGTCTCCGTTAGAAATTAGGAGTCGCTTGTGAAACCCATTGGGAATGGCTCTTTCGAAGTATTCGATCCGTTTCTTGTAT
>JABAOF010004905.1_pt4 | contig 22548 bp, 26 predicted proteins | sample 7062171 | NCBI WGS metagenome assembly JABAOF01 (sample SAMN14538628, study PRJNA623070) | marine sediment metagenome | biome: marine biome [ENVO:00000428]; feature: marine pelagic biome [ENVO:01000023]; material: deep marine sediment [ENVO:00002113] | place: India: Gulf of Khambhat ...
TCCGGGTTCCTGTTTCTGCGGGAATGACGGATAGGAGCTGGATCCCTGCTCCCGCAGGAAAGAGGAAAAGAAGGGAAATGATGAAAATCTTGTCTTCCTTTCTTGTATAGGATAGAATTTTCTTTCTTTTTCCTAGGAGGAAGCTATGCAAGGAAAATCCTCACCCAAAAAGGCTTACAACAACGTAGATTTCTTAAAATCTCCATCTGCTCGAACGGTCAGGATTCTTAGTGAGTATCTGGAGCCTTTATCCCGATTGCGGGAATTAAAAGTGAACAACAGTGTCCTCTTTCTGGGTTCACACAAGGCCGATCCTGAGGATAAGGATTCTGTCTTATCAAAATATTATTGGGAAGCCGAGGAACTGGCCAATCACCTTGTCACCTGGGCCATCAAACTAAAACCCAAGGGCAAAAACTTTGTCATCTGCACCGGAGGTGGGCCCGGTATAATGGAAGCGGCCAATCGGGGAGCCCACCGTGCTGGAGGAAAATCTATCGGGATGAACATCTCGATTCCGGCAGAACAACTTCCAAATNNATGCGCAAATTCTGGTTGATCAACAAGGCAAAAGCCGTGGTGGCCTTTCCTGGAGGCTTTGGAACTTTGGATGAAGTCTTCGAAATATTAACATTGACTCAAACAGATAAAATCCACCGAGATCACATCATCATCCTTCTCTACGGGGAAGAATACTGGCGAGAGATCATAAACTTCGATGCCCTGCTCAAACACAAGGCCATCTATTCCGAAGACTTGGAGCTCTTCCATTTCTGTTCCGATCCGAAGGAAGCCTTTCAATATCTCAAACAGAGTCTGGTCAAGTTTCTCTGAAATATCGAAATCTTCGAATAAGCACCATATAGACAAACAGACCGATCATTATCCCGACTCCATCAGCAATCATATCCAGGATTTCTAATTCCCGGTCGGGGACAAAGGACTGATGGACCTCATCCATGATGCCCAAGAAAAGACCGCTCAGCAGAACCAAGAATCCTTTTATCAGGAAAGAGGATTTCAGGGCTTTAAAAAAACCGAGGGAAAGAAGTAAGCCTAAGACCGCAAATTCGAGGATGTGGGCCAACTTATCAAACAATCGAAATTCAACTTCTACGTCGAAGGATTGAGAGGACATAACAAAAATGAATCCGTAGAATATGACAGCTGGCAGAAAGTAGATGAAATTCTTCATATTCTCTGAAAGATCTCTTGAATTATGGAAGCATTATACTAGTGGAATATATCTCATTTATCCAGAGGATTATCAAGTCCCTTTTCAAACATACAACTCATATCATTGATCATAATAAGGATTGAAAAATTGCTCCGTATAAGGCATGCTTGGGGAAGGCTGAGTCATCTTAAAATGTGAGACCGCATTGCGCAGAAATTTAGTCGGCCGCCCTGGATAAGAATGTTTCATAAAAATCCCAAGCTCCCGACAATTTTCCTTTTTGTCGTTTTCATCCTTTTTTTGAACTCATGTGTCCGACGACAAATCCTGCCTCCGGAGAACGTCCAGACTGGCCTCGCGTCCTGGTATGGACCGAACTTTCACGGGAAACCCACCTCAAGCCAAGAAATCTACGACATGTACGATATGACGGCTGCTCATCGGAGCCTTCCCTTCGGAACTCAGGTGATGGTAACCAACATGAAAAACGGAAAGTCCGTGATCGTCAGGATTAACGATAGAGGTCCGTTTATCAAGGGACGGATCATCGATCTTTCCTATGCTGCAGCTCAGATGCTGGATATGACTGGAGAAGGTGTTGTCCCGGTCAAAATCGAAGTTCTATGGAATGTATCACCAGAAAAAACCGAGCAGAATTTCTTTGTCCAAGTCGGAGCTTTCGTGCACAAAGATAATGCTCTTGCTCTGAAGAAAAAGCTTGAAAATACATACAGTGCCGTCTTCGTCTCCATCTTTAAAACATCCAACCAATCCTATTACAGGGTTCGCATCAAGGCGCCCAACCGAAAACGAGCTCAAGAAATCGCTCGGAAACTCATGAAAGAAGGACACAAGGTATTCATCATCGAGGCCAACAGCTGACAGCATTTCGGGGAGAACCTAGTGTCCTCCCTATGTCATTCCCGCAGAGCTTGTGCCTGCAGAAGCAGGTAGCGAGAATCCAGGCTTTTTCGCACTTAGGCGGGACTGACAGGCTTGGAAATAAAGCAGGCTAGCTCAAGGGCCTCAGGAAGAAGAGATAATTCTTTTTTATTCTTCCTTTTTCTTGTAGAGGAAGGCCTGGTCCTTTTTGAGATTGACTTTTCCGTCGTGGACAACATAATGTTCTCCGCTCCACATAGAGGCTGCCCCGTGTTCCCCTTTTTTGTTGATGGCATAAAATTCCAGGTTGAAGCGGGGAACACCGTCTTCATTCAAAAGATATGGCTGAAGCTTCGACTTCTCGGCAATCCTTTCCAGCGTTTTCAGACAGGCTTCCTCGGGCGATAATCCGCTTCTCATGAATTCGACGACTTTGTAGGTACCGAGATTGATAATATTGGCCTCTCCCCTACCGGTTGATCCGGCGGCTCCGACACCGTTATCTACGTATAGGCCGGCACCTATTATCGGCGAATCTCCTACCCTGCCCGGTATCTTAAAGAAATGACCGCTGGTCGTGGTCACGCCAGCCAGGTCTCCTTTGGCATCAAGAGCAATACAAGTGACTGTCCCATCATCTCCCCAACGGGAATGAGATTCGGATCTGTCCTCCTCAGATTCTCGATAAAGCCAGAAATCTCTGTCTGATAACTTTTCTTTACGTTCCAGCCACCGCTTCCTGGCCTTCTCCGTGATGAGATTTTCCTGTTGAAAACCGTGAGCTTTGGCAAACCTCAAGGCCCCTGGGCCAACAAGAATGGCATGGTCTGTCCGCTCCATAACGAGTTTGGCTACCCGGGATGGATTTTTTATATTCCTCAAACTGGCCACAGCCCCGGTATTGTGTGTGGGCCCATGCATGACTGAGGCATCGAGCTCCACGACACCGTCTTCGTTCGGGAGACCGCCATAGCCGACCGAGGTGTCATCAGGATTATCTTCAACGAGATTGACACCGGCAATCACTGCCTCCAATGGATCTTCTCCTTTTTTCAAAAGTTCCATGGCTTTTTCTGTGGCATACAACCGCTCAGAACCACTCGCAACCACACACAGCTTTCCAACTTGCTGATCATCTCCGAGAAGGTTTTTGCCACCTGTCAGCATGGCAGCTGCACTTAAACCCATTCCAGTCCTGAGAAAATCTCGCCGCGAAAATTTATTTTTCATCGAACCTCCTTTTTCATTCAAATATTCCCTATAACTTACTCAATTTGTCTTTAAGAAGCAAATTCACGGGATCAGACCTTCATAACTTTTATAATTACAGAGAAATGAATTTAGCATATTGCATAGTATATGTTGAGATAGTAAAGTTATGAAGGTCTGACCCCAATGCAAATTGACAAGATGGGGAAGGTTTAGTATAAAAACCATTTCCTCGAATCATATGAAGAAACGAATTCTTCTTTCGGCATCTCTCTTTCATGCTTTAAACGATTCCGCTTCTGTGACAGTCCCTATGATTTTTCCTCTACTTTACAGTCAACAATATATCATCACCAAATATTCACACATCGGGATTCTTTCCAATCTAGGATTCCTGACAACGCTCATTTTTCATATCATCCTTGCCAATATATCCCATAAAGTGGAATACAAGCATCTGCTGCTCCTAAGTATCGTAGGCTTATCTCTCTCTCTCTTTCTCATCACAACATCATCAGTTTTCATTTTCCTCCTTCTTCTGTATGTTTTAATGAGAATCTTTACCAGCTTCTACCATTCGGTCGGTATAGCCTGGGTTTCCAAAACACATCCAAACCAAAGCCTCGATTTCGCCATGGGTATTCAGAGTGGATCTGGAAATATCGGGGTCTTCATCGCCTTCATTTCCGCTGGATACCTGGCTCAGACATTTAGCTGGAAAACGCCACTTTCGGTCTGGGCTGTTCTCATATTCGTTTTAGGGGTGATAAGCTTCCTATTAGTCCTCAAAACCTCCACTAAGAGAAAAAAGAAGATCGAATCCAATCTCAGTGTCTGGATCGAGACCACAAAAACAATCAAACCCTACATAGCTGGATTTATCTTTGGCGGAGCGTGTTGGACCGCGACGGTCTTTTACGCTCCTTCCCTTTTTAATCACAAATTCCATGTTCCCTTGGACAAGACAGGAATTTTACTGGCGATCTGGATTGGAATCGGAAGTCTTATGACTTACATATATGGTTACCTGAGCCGGAGGTTTGGCCGCTGGAAAGTATCTCTCTTTGGGTTTATCGGATCTACTCTCTGCCTTTTTCTGTTAGGGACAGCAAGCAAATTGGAGATCGCACAGGTGAGCCTATTCTTGTTTGGAGTTTTCCTCTTCCTGATCTACCCCGCTTTCCAAACTTTTGTGGGTACAGAAGTCCCCTTTAGGGACCAGGCACAGGCTTTCGGCCTTGTCGCCAACATTCAGATGCTGACCGGTGCTGTCGTTGTCCTCATCGCTGGATTTCTCTCTGATAAGTTTGGGATCAACTACCCCTTCATCCTGATGGGAATACTCGGCGTTTTCATCTCGGTTTTTTACCTTGTGATGCATCGGAATAATAATCGGGGTCAGACTTTGAAAAATTGAAGAAAAATGTCATTCCCGCGGAGGCGGGAATCCAGGCTTGTTCCCCCAGAAGCTGGAAACCAGAAATATGAAAAAATCTTATTCAGATAGACCTGGATTCCTGCTTACGCAGGAATGACGGAATTAATGAGAACCGTTCCCTTGTTCCTGCTGACTTATATCTCTATTTCTTCCAGAACGTTGTAGGCGAGTCTCAGAGCCCTCAGCCCTTCTTCACCGCTCACCTTATTCGTTTTTTTGTCCCTGACACTCTTGAAAAAGTTTCTAAGTTCCTTCCTCAGTGGCTCCTCTTTCTTTATCTTCAAAGTCTTGATATCTGTTTGACGCCCGTTAAGAGGAAAAACCTTAACCTCCTGGTCTATATAATCGATGGAATAATAAGAAGTGGGCTCGAAAATCCTGAGTTTTCGGACCTTCCCCTGATGTACTCGGCTAGCTGTGAGTGTAGCCACACACCCGGATTTGAATTCCAAGCGCGCATTAGCGATGTCAATTTTATCAGAGAGAACATGGATTCCTGATGATTTAATCACACTTACTTCATCTTTGATAAGGGCGAGAATGATATCCAGATCGTGGATCATAAGGTCAAGCACCACATCGATATCCAAAGAGCGGGCAGAGAATGATCCCAGCCTCTGGACTTCTATAAACTTCGGTTCTGATATCAGGTCTTCAATCGCTTCCACAGCCGGGTTAAACCTTTCCAAATGTCCAGCTTGGAGGATGAGCCCATGCTTTTTTGCCGTGTTGACAAGTTCTTCTGCCTGTTCAACGGTCTCAGTAATCGGCTTTTCGACCAAGACATTCTTGCCTTCTTTCAGCAACCTCGTAGAGATGGAAAAATGCTCTGAAGTGGGAGTGGCCACAATGGCCGCGTCAATCTCATCAAGCATCTTTTCATAATTTTCATAGTACTGAACTCCATGGCGGTTGCCGATTTCGACAGCCTTTCGAAAATTGATATCGGCGACACCTCTGAGTTCAGCCTCTTCTAGATAAGACAAAATCCTGGCGTGCTGCATTCCCAAATAGCCGACACCGATGATTCCGACTTTGACTTTATCCATCGAATTTCGCCTGATCATTAAATTTTTTGGCAATGATGGAAATCGTGTTAGCATCGGCAAGGGCGATGGCTTTGTCCTTGTGTAAAAAAGGCATTCTATCCGCCTCGAAACAAAGAGCTTGACTTCCCGCCCCAATCAGGCTGTTCACCGTGTTGAGCCCGATGGCTGGGAGATCAATCCTGAGGTCCTGTTGAGTCCGGGCGACCTTAATGACCACTGTGCCTTTACCAGCGAGTTTTCCACCACGCTTAATGACCTCATCCGTCCCTTCCATCCCCTCCACGGCGACGACAGCCTTATCCTTGACGACTACGGTTTGCCCGATATCCAAATCCGCCGCTTGTCTCGCCAGTTTCCACCCAAAGGCGATATCTTCCTCCACCTCGATTGTGGGCTTAGTGTCGGTCAGAATTCCCTCTGGGCAGAAGGTCGATCCAAGGAAAACCAAGGGATTTATGATCTCGACTCCTTGTTTGGCCATGTAACCGATGACGGCTGCCACAAGATCACCAGGAGTTTTCGTCCTGGCTCTTTCCTGGATCAATAGACTTTCCTCTCCCCATGTCTCTTTTTTATACATGATCCGCTGATCGAATTTTCCCGCAAATACAGCCTGACTGACTCCAGCCTTTTTGAAAAAAGATATCAACTGCTTCACATCATCGATATCAAACCACTCGAGAATTTTCGTTCTTTCCTGGAGTGAGGCTTCGGCCTCTCCTACAAGAGCGGCGACCACGCATGTATAGCCAGATCTCTGAGCTTCGCTGATAATAAAAGTAGGAAGTTCTCCCGAACCAGCGATTATTCCAAGTCGATTTCCCATTTTTCCTTTGATTTCTTGATGATTCCCCTCTTAGAGGAGCTAATAAATTTGCAGATTTCGTCTCTGTCTTCGGACGGATTGAAACTCTCCTCGATTTTAGTTATGGCTTGGGTAGTGTTGAGCTCGGAATAGAAGATAATCTTGAACATCTCTTTAAGGTCTTTGATTCTGTCTCTCGAAAATCCTCTCCTTCGCAGGCCGATAGCATTCAACCCGAAGATCAAAGCCGGGCGGCCTCCGGCAACCCGACAGAAAGGAATCACATCCTGAGTGATCACAGAATAACCGCCGATATATGCGTGTTTGCCGACCCGGCAGAACTGATGGATGCCGCTGAAGCCACTCACCGTCACATAGTCATCGATGGTCACATGCCCCGCTAATGTGGCTCCGTTCATGAATATCGTTTCATTCCCGACCAGACAATCATGGGCGACATGAGAGTAGGCCATAAAGTAATTATCGTCTCCGATAATAGTTTGGCCGCCCCCCTTGATTGTTCCTCGATTGACTGTGATAAATTCGCGGAAGATATTCCGGCTCCCGATTTTGGTAATTGTCTCTTCATTTTGATAGGTAACATCCTGCGGTTCGGTTCCTATAGAAGAGAAGGGAGAGAACAGACAATCTTGGCCGATATCGGTCTTCCCCGTTATGAAGACATTGGCTTCAAGTCTGGTATTCTTATGGATAGAAACACCCTCACCAATAAAACAATAAGGGCCGATACTGACACCTGAATCTAATCGGGTGTGGGGATGAACATTGGCGGTCTCGTGGATAAAAACTTCCCTCTCACTCATTCAGATCCTCAACTGCTAGAACAGAAGCCATGATATCTCCTTCGGCTGCCACTTCTCCTTCTACGTAGGCTTTTCCACTGATCTGAGCGAATTTGTTTTTAAGCTTTAAAAGGACAACCTCCAACCGAATCTGGTCTCCTGGGACGATCGGTTTCCTGAATTTGGCTTTATCGACCTTGCTCAACAGAACGAACTTGCGAGTTGGATCTGGGAGAGAATGATACAGAAGAATGCCCCCTGCCTGGGCGATGGCCTCGATCACCAAAACACCAGGCATGACTTTAAAGCCTGGGAAATGGCCCTGAAAAAAGGGTTCATTGTAAGTAACGTTCTTTATAGCAACGATGGATTCTCCCTTTTTTATCTCTAGAACTCTATCCACTAACAAAAAGGGGTAACGGTGGGGAAGAACTTCGAGGATCTTTTTTATGCTGAGCAATTCTCTACTTTTTGGTGGCCTTAGAGGCGTTATACCTGCGGATAACCTCTTCGGTGAGATCGATAGTGGGATTGAAATAGATCGCACCGCTGTTGCCCAGATCGAGAATAAGCTCAAGACCTCTTTCCTTTCCTATTCCCTCGATAATCGGGAGCAATTCATTCTGCACTTTCTGGAAAAGCCTAAGTCGAAGATCTTGTAACTCTCTCATGGCATCTTCAGCCTGACGCTTCCTGTCTGTCCGTTTTTTCTCGATATCTGAAGTCAGTTGAATAATTGCTTCATTGGTCAAGGTCAGCCTTTGGGTGTTCAGTTTTGTTTCCAGCTGGCGAATTTCCTCATCAAGTTTGGTTATTTTGCCCTGTTGGGTTCGGTCAAGTTCCTGAAGGCGAGCAATCGCCTTTTTCCCTTCCTCTGACCGCTCTAAAACCTGCTGGGAATTGACAACGCCTATTTTAGCCGCTTGCTGAGCTAAACCCAATGAAAACAAACCCACGACGCAAACAAATATCAAAGAACTCACGCGCGTGCTTTTCCATCTCATCTTAAGCCTCCTTAGTAATGGAATGGGCCTTAAATTTAAAACGTTGTTCCAATCGCAAATCGGAAAGCAAAATTGGAATCATCAGGATGTATTTTTGGACTGTTGAAAGAAAAAATGAGCCTGAACGGAATTCTCAAAGCAGGGACAAAGATCCGAGCTTCCAATCCTTTAGAAGTGAAAAGGTTTCCGAAATTGAGTCTTTGGTTCTCTGCGAAGGCATTCCCGGCATCGAAGAAGAAGATTATATACAGGGGACCGCCGACCGGGATGATATATTCTGCATTCATCACCAGAGATTTGGTTCCTCCTAGGTTAGTCTTCCGAGGGTAGATAGAGTAGATATCATATCCCCGAATAGACCGTTCTCCTCCAAGATAGAATCTTTCCCAGATTGGTATAGTCGAGCCTCCAAAGGTTTTGATGAACTGGTACTCAACATGGAAACCCAGGACATGTCTCTTTATGAAAGGAACGTATCGGGTCAACTCAAAACGAGGTTTGATCAGGTCGACATCTCCTCCCAAAAAAGAACCTGCAAACTTAGCAGAGACAAGATACAAAGATCCCCGACTGGGTGTCAAAGGACTGTCCACCGTGGACCGATACAGAACCGGAAGGATGCTGCTCACGGTGAACGCCCCTTCCCACATGCCAAGGGCACCAGGATAGGTTCCATAAATAGAATTATCTGGAACATCGATATCTATTTTCTCGAATGTGTAGGTGAGGTTAGTTCTCCAATATCCCTTGATCCTGGACCCGATGATTAAATCTGCCCCTTTTCCTTTCCGATCGTACAAACCGGGAAGGATGATATAACGATTGTAGACGTTAAAACCCACAGTTATCGGACGATCAAAGACATAAGGCTCGGAAAACCCGAACATGTAGTTACGGATCCTCTTTCCGTATTGAATCATCAGCTGGAGCTTCTCCCCTGCGCCTAGGAAATTGACAGTCGAATAACTGAAAGCAATGAACGTACCTTCGTAGCCACTGTAACCGGCTGTGAACTGAATGTTATTTCTTTGGAGCTCCTTGACTTGGAGAGAGACATCGATTTGGGTAGGATCCTCAGGATTCGGTTGGATGTCTGGCGGGGTCGCCTCATCCAGTTCGACGAGTCCCAGCTGCCTGACTCTGAGGATGCTGTCTTTAAAGAGGGCTAAACTGAACCTATCTCCCTCTCTGAGGAGCATCTCTCTTCTGATCACTTTATCCTTGGTATAGGTATTTCCCTTGATTTCCAATCTGTTGAGGTAAGCCACCTCGCCTTCGTAGATATTGAAGGTGACATTGACTCTTTTCCTCTTGGGGTCGAGACTCTCCACAGGCATGATCTGAGCATAAAGGTGGCCAAAATTCTGGTAGATTTCTCCGATCTCCTCAACACTTTTCTCTCTTTTCTTTATGCTGTAGACCTCACCTTTCTTCATTTTGATAAGCTGCTCCAGAAACNNTATTGCCTTCGATTTTTACATCTCCGAGCATGTAGCGATAACCTGCGTCGACCGGGATGATGATTCTTTTCATCTTCTGTTTTCTGAAGAAGATGGACCTTTTTGTCATATCCTCTATCTGGGGTTCTCCTACCACAGCTTCCATATATCCTTTCTCTTGAAGTTTCTTCTTGACGTTGGCTAAATCCTCGGACAATTTATTCTTTTTGAACGTGTCCTTCCCCATGACCCAGGAAAATATCCCATGTTTTCGGTTCTCTTTTATGGCTTCTCTGAGCCTGCTCTGGGGCAGCTTTGGATTTCCGACAAACACGATTTCTCCCACTCGAATCTTGGGCCCCTCATTGATATTAAAGATCACATCCAGCTCGTGCTGCCCTTTCTTGTCGATCTCCACCCGGACCTCGCCGGTCTCGAGGCCTTTCTCCAGGAGAAGCTCCATGATTGTCTGTTCGATCTTCTGGATTTTATAGGGATCATAGTAAGAATAGGGAAGAACGTATTCATCCTTTTCCTTCAGCTTATTGACAATATCATCCTCTTTGAGTTTTTTTCCTGTCTTGTAGATGATGTTTTTGATCAACGGATTTTCTTCAACGATGATCTTGACAATTTTACCTCTGGTCCCGCTTTCTTTGACTATCTGAACATTAGAAAAAAACCCGGTCGACCATAAAACCCTCAAATCTTTCTTCAAGAGTTCTTCATTGAGATAGTCCCCCTCTCTGGATGAGAGATAATACAGGATAGTCTCCCGGGTAACCCTGTCATTCCCGACGATTTCAATTTTCTCCAATAAATCCTGCCCGAAAAGAAAAAGAGGCGCTGATAGAAGCAAAAGGAACATCAAAAACTTTTTCATCATTTTCTCCTTATATCATATACCATATTCATCCCTTTTTTTCAAAAGCAACTGGGTTAGGATCCCAGATCGCCAAATCCATCTCCGTCAAGCCTTTGTGAAGTTATCTATATCTTATTGGGCGGCATTCTGCCGCACATCTCAGTCTTTTACAAAATGGAGGGATACACTAAGTAAAAACTCTAAAGGCGGGGTAAAAGTTTCAACGCTCCACTTTCCATCAAGTAGACTTTTCCGCAGAATTGGGCCACTTTTTCATTATGGGTGACGATGATCGATGATAGACCTCTCCTCTGATGCATATCTCGGATCAATTCTAAGATTTTGAGACCTGTTTTCCAGTCCAGATTCCCTGTGGGTTCATCGGCCAAAAGCAACTTTGGTTCGCTGATCAGGGCCCTAGCGATGGCTATTCTCTGCTGTTCTCCTCCAGAAAGACGACTAGGCCGGAGTGAGGCTTTCTCTTCAAGAGACACCTCTGCGAGAATTTCGCCTGCTCGGCTCAGCGCTTTTTTCCTCTCCAGGCCCCTTATGAGGAGAGGAAAACTGATATTCTCCAGGGCCGTAAATTCTGGTAACAGGTGGTAAAATTGAAAGACAAAACCGATCTTATGATTCCTGATTTTTGCCTTCTCTCTCTCATTCTTGGTGAGAATATCTTCTCCATCTAGAAATATCTTTCCTTCTGTCGGCTTGTCTAAAAGCCCTAATAGATTGAGAAGGGTCGTCTTCCCGACGCCTGAAACTCCCATGACTGCCACCAAGTCTCCTTTTTCGACCTCAAAATCTATCCCCTCAAAAACGCGCAGAATTCCCTTAGGTAAGGCATATTCCTTACTCAAGTTCTCTGTTTTCAGGATGCTATTCATATTTTAAAGCAACGACCGGGTCGACTTTTGAAGCTCTATGGGAAGGGAACAGGGTCGAAAGAAGACTAATCGACAGAGTGATCCCGATTATCAAGAATAAATCAAGTGTATTGAGGTGAAAAGGGACGTACGAGATTTGGTATATATCCATGGGCACTTTGATAAGCTCGAACGTATTGGCTATCCAACACCAGAGGAGGCCAAGAATCACCCCGAAGGCTGTTCCGATCGTTCCGATCATGGCTCCCTGGAGGAAGAATATTTTTCTGATAGTCTTCGAGGTGGCCCCCATGGCGATCAGGATACCGATGTCCCTCGTCTTTTCCATGACCATCAGGATGAGGGTGGCGATGATGTTTAAGGCTGCGACGAGGACGATGAGGGCAATCGTCAGAAACATGATGTTTTTTTCGAGCTTCAGAGCAGAAAAAAGAGATTTGTTCAACTCCATCCAGGTCGTCACATAGGCCACAGGAGGAATGATCTCTTCGATCTGATCCCCGATTTTTGGCGCCTGGAAAATATCCTCGATCTTGACCTGAAGATAACTGACTTTTTCCTCGAGACTAAAAACCTTTTGCGCTAAATCCAACGAGATCAGGATCGTTGTGGCATCGAATTCATAAAAACCCGTGTTAAAGATACCCGTGACCACGTACTTTCTTGTCTTTGGGATGAGTCCGATCGGGGAAAGACGAGAGGAAGAGCTCAAGACGGTAACGACATCTCCGACTCCGGCTCCGACATTAAACGCAAGTTCTCGACCGAGCAGAATCCCGTCTCTTCTGGCTCCGGAAACGGGAATTTCCCCCCTGCCCAACTCCTGAAGCCAGTTGGCGTATTTTTTTTCGAGATTAAAGTCCACTCCCTTGAGTACAGCTCCCGATGCTTTATAAGGCCCCTTGAGGAGTACTGTGTCGTAGACAACGGGTGAGACCGAGATAATGCCTTTTATTCCCTGAATTTTCGAGACCAGCGGAGGATAATCCTCAAGACCTTCACCGCTGAGGTCGGAAACCATGATATGGGAGGTTGAACCCAAAATTTTATCCTGTACATCCGCCTGGAAGCCCGTGATGAGAGCTATGGCAATGATCAGAGCCATCACCCCGATAACAATGCCTAGGATCGAGATGAAGGTGATGACCGAAATGAAGGCCTGCTTCCTCTTGGCTGTCAGATAACGCTTGGCGACGAAAAGTTCGTATTTCATATAAATTTAATCCATTTATTTAGGCCGCAGAAGGGGGAAAAGAATCACTTCTCTGATCGACTTTTTGTTGGCAAAGAGCATCACGAGACGGTCGATCCCGATCCCCTCCCCAGCCGTTGGCGGGAGGCCATACTCGAGAGCTTGGACATAGTCTCTGTCTATCCAGTGAGCATCCTCGCTTCCTTTTTTCCTCTCCTCTGCCTGCTGCTCAAAACGCTCATTTTGCTCTTCGGGATCCGACAATTCACTGAAGCCGTTGGCAATTTCCATCCCTCCCATGACGAGTTCGAAACGATCGGTCTCTTCTGGGTTGTCCTTCGAGGCTTTGGCGAGAGGCGAGACTTCTTTGGGAGGATTGATGATAAAAGTCGGTTGGATGAGGTGCTGTTTCACGTTTTTATCAAAGATGATATCCAAAGCCTTGCCATGGGTCAGGGGCCCCTTATCTGGGGCCAAGGCGGAGGCCAGCTCGATTACCTCGTCTTTGTTTTCAAACCGGCTCGGAGCTAATCCACTATAATGGACCAGGGCGTCCTTAAACTTCATCCTCTTCCAAGGTCGTTTCAAGGACATCTTCTCTTCTCCGAACACAATCTCCTCGGTATTCAAAACGGACTGACTGAGAAAAACGATTAACTCCTCCGTCAGCTCCATCATATCGTTGTAATCGATGTAGGCTTGATAGAATTCGAGCATGGTGAATTCTGGATTATGTTCAGAGGAAATACCTTCATTGCGAAAATTCCGGTTGATTTCATAAATCTTCTCGAAACCCCCGATGATTAACCTCTTCAAGTACAATTCTGGAGCTATCCTCAAGTAGAGATCCAAACCAAGGGCATTATGGAATGTTTTGAAGGGCCGGGCCAGTGCTCCTCCAGGAACGACCTGCATCATCGGCGTTTCGACTTCGAGGTAACCTCTCTCGTCAAAAAAATCCCTTATATTGCTGATAATCTTACTCCTCAGCCTGAAAATCTCACTCTCGTTCGGGTTTACGATCAGGTCCAAGTATCTCTTCCGATAACGCAGTTCGACATCCTGCAGTCCATGNNNGGCACTTGGCCAAGAAAGTGAAGGAATCGGCAAGAATCGTCAACTCTCCTGTTTTGGTCTTGAATAGGGTCCCTTTCACGGAAAGAATATCTCCGATATCGATAAACGAGAAGAGATTGTACATCCTCTTGCCGGCATTATCTTCCCGGAGATAGACTTGAAGACGAGCCTGGCTGTCCGCGATATGAAAGAACGTCGCTCGGCCCATGCGGCGTATTGAAATCACTCTTCCGGGGACGGTGACCTTTGTTTTCTTCGCCTCGAGTTCCTGTTTGGATAATGAAGAAAATCCAGAAACAATATCCACAATAGAGTGGGTTTTGTCAGCCTTGTGGGGGAAAATATCAACGCCCTCTCGGCGAAGCTCCTCCAGCTTTTTCTCCCGGGCCATCTCCTGATCGCCCCTCTTGGTTTCCAATTCTAACTTGTCTTCTTTTGTTTTGTTTCTGCCCTCATCCATTTTTTCCTTCCTTATCCGATTTATCATCAGGCTCCAATTCTTTTNNTAACGAACATGGCCCCTTCTTCGTTGCTGTATTTCTTGGCAATCTCGATCGCTTCGTTGATAATGATGGCTGCGGCGATATTCTTTTCGTACAGCAATTCAAAAACAGCTATACGCAGTATATTACGGTCGACAACGGCCATCCGAGCGAGGCGCCAATGTTCCGAAACAGACTGGATAAGAGTATCAATCTCCTCCTGATGCGAGAGAATCCCTTCCACCAACAGATCAGAATAAGACTTAATCTCCTGAGAGGCCCTTCTGTATTTCCAATATTGTTTAATCGCTTTTTCTGGTTGAGAGTTGTTGAATTCGAGTTGAAATAGAATCTGTAAAGTGCTCTCTCGGGCTTTCCTTCTCTTGCCCATGTAAAAGGATTTATCCTATTCCAGTCCAGAGTTTTTGATCAGATTGATTGTTTCCACAAGAGAAAAAGCAGCATGGGACCCTTTGTTCCCGGCCTTTGTTCCGGCTCTCTCTATGCCTTGCTCGATGGTCTCTACAGTCAGAATCCCATAGGCTATGGGCACTCCCTCATCCATTCCGATTTGGGCTAATCCCTTAGTGACCTCTGCACTCAGATAATCAAAATGTGGTGTATCCCCTCGAATCAGCGCTCCCAGACAGAGGATTCCATCTACCTCTCCTGCCCGAGCCAGTTTCTTGGCCACAAGAGGGACCTCGAACGACCCGGGAACTTTATAAACGGACAGATCTTTATCCTCAGCGCCGAGTTTATGAAGAGAATCGAGAGCTCCCTCGAGAAGTCGATCAGAAATAAACTCATTGAATCGACTCAACACGATAGCAATCTTTAATCCTTTTGCTTGAAGTTTTCCCTGGTAAATTTCCATATTCTTCTCCTTATTTACCCTGAAAGTTGGCCTTCCGTTTTTCAATAAAAGCCTGGGTTCCTTCCTTGCTGTCCTCTGTGGCACAGGCTTGACCGAAAAGATCTGCCTCAAGCAGGAGCCCTGCTTCCAAGGTCTTCTCCAATCCCCTGTTGATGGCGGTGATAGCGTATTCTAGGGCAAGAGGAGCATTGGTCACAATCTCCTTAGCCACGGCTTCACAGGTAGGCAAAAGATCTGCTTGGGGTACGACCCTGTTTACCAGCCCAATCCGCAGGGCCTCATCGGCGTCAATGATTCTGCCACTGAGAACAAGCTCCATGGCTTGCCCTTTACCCACCAGCCTAGCCAATCTTTGCGTTCCTCCGTATCCAGGGATGAGCCCTAATTTTACTTCGGGTTGACCCATTTTAGCATTCTCGGAGGCTATGCGGATGTGGCAGGCAAGGGCAATCTCTGTCCCCCCACCGAGAGCATACCCGTTGACAGCGGCGATGACAGGTTTGGGGAAGTTTTCGATGATCTTGGTGAGCTCCTGTCCTTTCAGGACATAGTCTTTTCCTCCTGACTGATCGAGTCGGGCGAGTTCGGTTATATCCGCTCCGGCCACGAAGGCCTTTTCGCCAGATCCAGTCAATACGATGGCCTTGACCTCTGGATCCTCTTGGAAGGAGAGAAAGGCCTCCTGGAGTTCTTTGATGGTTTCACCATTCAGGGCGTTGAGCTTATCAGGACGGTTAATGATGATCCATCCCAAGTTGCTTTCTACTTTGGTTAGGAGATTTTTGAAGGCCATCCATCCTCCTTATTCATGATGATAAGTCTTTCTGATAGCTGCGATGCAGATTCTACATGATACTCTTTTCAAATATTCTGTACTTTTTATAAACTTTACCCCCAACAGACTCGATGAATTTGTTGATGGCGATATTATCTTCAAGCTGCCAAGATGTTTCCCCCCACTCGTAGCCCCTTTTGATGCTATTATCCGCCAGCTTGGTGAAAAGGAGATAACTCAGGCCCATCATCCTGTATTCTTTGAGGACTCCAAAAACAACTCCGCGCATCCCTTTGATTTTATTCTTGTAGTAAAGAAATTTAAGGATGCTTAGAGGAGTAAGCCTTCCGTTCATTCGCTTCAGCACTTCGTTGTAATTGGGCAGCCCAAAAGCAAATCCAACGGGTTTGTCATTGTCTTCGGCAAGGATGACAAGGCTGGGATCAGCAACCTGCTTGAGTTTTTTGACCATATGATTCATCTCCTTGTCGGTCCAGGGCACAAAACCCCAGTTTTTTTCCCAAGCATGATTATACACATACTTTATCTTCTTCACCTCTTCGTCAAGATTTTTCATGTTTACGACTCTGAGTTTAACCTTTAAGTCTTTTTTGGCCTTTTCAACAATACCTGCGACCTTTTCTGCTGCCTCATAGTCTCTTGTCATGAAAAACGCATACAGGTCTTTGGCCTTGACCAAGCCGCATTTCTCCATTAATTCTAAATAATAAGGAGGATTGTAGGGCATCATAATGACAGGAGGTGAATCAAAGCCCTCCAAGAGGAAGGCACATTCATCATTCATGGAAAGATTCATCGGCCCTCGAAGGACTTCCATCCCCCTTTCTCTTCCCCATTCAGCCGCTCTCTCTAACAGGGTGTTAGCCGTGTCGAAATCATTGAAACTCTCGTAAAGACCAAAAAAGATAATTTTCTCATCATGCATTCGATTATGATTCTCATCGACAATGGCCGCGATCCTTCCCACGATTTCATCTTCTCTTACGGCCAGGAAAAGATCCATATCAGCATGCTCGAAAAAGGGATTCTTTTTCTTATCCAGCTTTTCTTTGATATCCGCGACAAGAGGAGGTACCCAGTTGGGGTCTTTTTTATAAATTTTCCAGGGGAATAACATAAATTTTTTTAATTCGCTCTTTGTCTTTACCCTTTCGATTTGAATCACGCTCACTCCTCTTCCCTCATAAATTTTTCATATTTTATCAGATAAATGGTTTTTTTGCACCTATGTATATCCAGGGTGACCCCTCTTACCTTCATCCTTATCTGTTGTGCTAACGCCATTTTTATGATAAAAAATCATGATGTCAAAGTTAAAAATGGAGAAAGGAGGTTAAGATGAGGACCGCATCAGATTTTAAAGAGCTCTCAGTTGAGAAACTAAGATGGAAACTCGATCCAGAGAAAATTCCTTTCAAAACAAGTGACGATTGTAAAATATGCGAAGGAATCATCGGCCAGGAAAGGGCTGTCAAAGCCATTCAGACAGGTCTAGATGTCAAAAGCTTCGGTTATAATATTTTTATCACTGGAATGGTTGGAACCGGTCGAACAACCACCATAAAACAGCTTCTGGAAAGATTGGAGAAGGAAGAAAAAACTCCGGATGACATCCTGTATGTTAACAATTTCAAGAATTCGGATGAACCGATGCTGATCACTCTCCCTGCCGGAGAAGGCCGTCTCTTCAAGGAGGCGATGGACCACCTGATAACCATGCTCAAGACCAACATTCCTGAGCTCGTTAAGAGCAAATACTATACCGAAAGAAGAGACAGCATCATCGAAACCCAGCAGAAAATACAGAAGGAAATCCTCAAAAAATTCGAGGATGAAGTGGCCCAGGAAGGATTCTCTGTGATTCAGGTTCAGATGGGTCTCTTTGTCAAGCCCGATCTAGTGCCGTTAATCGAAGGAAAGCCGACCTCTTTCAACAACCTTGAATCGTTAGTGAGGGAAAACCGGTTTCCTAAAGAAAAATTAGAGGAGCTGAAGGACAAGTACGAAAAACTGACTGATAAATTGGAAGAGGTTTTCGAAAAGATGAAAGAGGTCGAGGACAAGACCCGTCAAATGCTCAAGGAATGGGATGAAGAATCAATCACCCCGATCATCACAGGCGCTATTGCTGAGATGAACTCTAAATTTAAGTACCCTAAAATTACCGAGTATCTGGATCATGTCGAATCCACCCTTATCAACACCATCGACCGTTTCAAGGCTCAAAAAACCGAACAAAAGGAAAAAGCTCCAATCCCTGTTGATCCTTTTCTCGAATACAGAGTCAACCTTCTCATAGATAATACAGAACAAAAGGGCTCCCCCGTCATCATGGAGACGAACCCGAACTATGTCAACCTCTTCGGAGCCATCGAATCCACTGTCAATCGGTTTGGAATATGGCAAATGGATTTCACCAAGATCAAGCCGGGCTCTTTATTAAAAGCCAACGGAGGCTTCTTGGTTATGAATGCTTTAGATGCTCTTATAGAGGCTGGCGTCTGGCCGACACTCAAGAGAACATTGCGAAACCAGCAGCTCGAAATCCAGAATTTCACCTCTCTTTACCTCATCTCGGCCAGCCGTCTCAAACCCCAACCCATCGATATCAATGTTAAGATCGTCATGATCGGAGACTCCCGTATTTACAATTTGCTCTATTTCTTGGATGAGGATTTCAAGAAAATTTTCAAGGTTAAAGCCGAATTCGACTCTGAGATGACCAAGGATGAACAGACCATAACCGAGTATGCAGGATTTATCAAAAAAATTTCTGATGAGGATGAGCTTCTGCCCTTCAACAAGGATGGAATGGCGGCGGTCATCGAACACGCCACAAGGATTGCCGGGAGACAGAAAAAGGTGTCCACTCGATTCCACATCGTAGCCGATGTTGTCCGCGAAGCCAGCTATTGGGCAAAGAAGGATAACCAGAAATTGGTCGACCGTAATCATGTGGAGAGTGCCATCCAAGAGCGGTTCGAACGGGTCAGCCTGATCGAAGACAAGATTCAAGAAATGATCGAAGAGGGAACAATCATGATCGACACCGAGGGCAAGGTTGTCGGCCAAGTGAACGGTCTCTCTGTCTACAGCATGGGCGAACTGGCCTTCGGCAAGCCAACCCGCATCACGGCTCGGACAGCGGTAGGAAGAGCCGGGGTGATCAATATCGAAAGAGAAGCGGATATGAGCGGACGCACTCACAACAAAGGAGTTCTCATCCTGGGTGGCTATCTCAGAGGAAAATACGCGAAGGATAAGCCCTTTTCTCTCTCGGCAAGCCTGGCTTTTGAACAATCCTACTCAGGTGTGGAAGGAGATAGCGCCTCCTCCACTGAAGTCTATGCCATCCTATCCAGTCTCTCGAATCTTCCCCTCAGGCAGGATATAGCTGTCACCGGCTCCCTCAACCAGAGAGGAGAGATTCAACCCATAGGCGGAGTCAACGAAAAAATCGAAGGATTCTACGAAGTCTGCAAGGCAAAGGGATTGACAGGGAGCCAGGGTGTTATCATTCCCCATCAGAACGTAGCGAATCTGATGCTCCGAGAAGAAGTCGTTAAAGCTGTGGAGGAGGGAACTTTCCATATTTATCCCGTTAAGACCATCGATGAGGGCATCGAGATCTTAACCGAAGTCAAAGCAGGAAAAATGAAAAAGGATGGGACCTTCGAAGAAGGAACAGTCAATTTTCTTGTCGATCAAGAATTAGGGAGGTTGGCCAAGAGCTGGAAGACATTCGCCGCAGAGGCAGAAAAAGAAAAGGAAAAAAATGGCTGACATAAAAGATTTTCAAGGCCGTATCTTTGCGGGTTTATTGATTGTCTTCCTGGGAATCATTTTCTTGCTCGGCAGTATGGACCGGTTGGATGTCGGGGACTTCTTCTCCGATTACTGGCCGTTGTTCCTGATATTCGTCGGACTCTGGCATATACTGGGCACCCAGCTCCGCCAGAGCAGTTTTGGCCTTCTCCTTGTTGCCGTCGGAGTCTTTTTTCTGTTGGTTAACTTAGATATCCTCGGCAAAAACATCTGGAAATTCTTTTTTCCGATCTTGATTATCGCAGTCGGCCTCTGGGTCCTGTTCAAACCAAGGTTTATAGGCATCAAAGAAAAAATCCCATCAATCAAAGAGGATGATTTGGGTATGNNGGTATGTTTCTTCTGTTTTCAGGAATAAAGCGGCGCGTGGAATCGGATCAATTCCGTGGCGGCAAGGCCACTGTTCTGTTCGGCGGCATTGATCTGGATTTGACCAAAGCGAAACTGGCCGGAAATGAGGCCACAGTGGAACTCAACGCCATATTTGGGGGGCTGGAAATGCGCGTCCCGGAGGAGTGGAAAGTTATAGTCGACAGCAACGCCATCCTGGGGGGAATTGACGATAAGCACTGGCATCGTCCTGGCGAAGGAGCTGTGCCCACTCTGTATGTCAAAGGGACAGCCATTTTCGGAGGTATCGATATCAAGAACTGAATCATCAGGTAAAATGCCTAGAATAAATTAAAACACTGCACCACTTTCTCCGTCTCTCACTCTTCCTTTCAAAACCTGGTTTAGATAACCTGTCTGTCCTGATCCTCTCCATTTTGTCTTGCTTACACCCTGGGACAGGCCGAATGGAGTAAAATTCTGTCTGAATCACAACCACGATTCCTTCTCGGTTGACACATTCAACTCGATATTATAAGAAGATAAAAGCAAGGGAAAGCATATATCAGGTAAAAGCTTTGAAAGGACAGGACAATGCCAAAACTTAAACCTTTTATCTATCAATTTCTTGTGCTCTTCTTCGTGTCTGCCCTGATCTTGATAAGCTTACCAGGAAAAACCCGAGCTCATCTTGCCTCGGGAAAGTATGTTAAACTCGCTCCTGGTGAAGGAAACATTATAAAACAAGCCGCTAATAAGGCGGCCCGAGTCGAAATCATCACCAACCGCTTCGAACAAGAAATCAACGGAGACCAAGCTCCAGAAGGCTGGCGCTTTGCTGTGCTGGAAACCCGATGGGAAAACATCCATCCAAAGCAAAAGATTGAAAAAGATAAACTAGAAGGAAAAGCAGATCAAACCATGGGGGTGAAAACTCTCGCTCAGAAAAAAGAAAAGAAAAAAGAGGATTATGTCGAAGTCGATGTGGCTTACATGATCGAGAAGATCATCGACCACGCTTATCTCCTGGCCGACGGACTTGCCTTTTCTCTTCACAGAATGACCGAAGACATTCAGGGGGGCGCCGATCTGGAGGAGGCGTTCATGATCTCGAAATTCGGAGAGACACGCTCTGCCAATTTTGTCTATCTAATCCCTGAAGGGGCTGAGAACATCGGGTTTAGGTTCTTTGATTATGAGTATGGTCATATCGATATTCCCATCCAGGGAAACATAAAAAAGGCTCTCGGAACCGAGGGATTGGCTGGTGAAGTCATCAGCCGAGTAAAAAGCGATACCGTTGAATTGGTCGTCCATTCATTTGATTTCCGAGATGATTATGACGAAGAAGAGGCTCCTGAGGACTGGCGCTATGCCGTCATCCATCTCAGCGGTAAAAGCTTTCTTGGGCAGAGGATCAAAGATATCATCCAGATCGAACCGAAGGAATACACCTGGGTGACAACAGAAGGCGGTTATTTTTATTACTGCGAGGGTGCTACGACCACCTACGAAGGGATGATCCGATTCACACCAGAGGTCTATCAGCACCAGGAACTGGCTTTCCTTGTGCCAGCCTCTGATCAGTTGTTTCAACTGGGAATTCGCATCCAAAACGACATACTGATGATCGACTTGTCAGAAAAAAAACCGAAAGGCTTCCCAAAATCAATAGCTTCACACCAGGACGGAGATATCATGGAAGTGATGCTCTTTGGAGTACGAAAGGAAAATGGGAAAATCATCCTGGATTTGGGAATTCAATCATTGACCGAGAGTGGTCTTGAAATTCAAACAGAGCCGCAGTTCATCCTTCTCGATGGAGATAAAAAAATATACATAGACGATGAGGTTACCGAAGCCCTGCCGCATAGACCGCCATACCCCTTCATAATACCGCCGCAAACATTCATTCGTTTTGAACTTGCCTACTCCACAGACTCGGTGCCTTCTATTTTCTATTTTCGAGGGTTTGAGAGTGAGAAATACATGGAACTCCCTCATGTCACCAAATAAACAAGGAGCAACCATGCATAAAGCTAAATTGTTTTTATTCATCTTCATTTTGGTCATTCTTCATTTATCCCTCTCCTCAGGTATAAATATAAATAACGGAGATAATCAGCCCAAGCCTGCCACAAAATCTTTAACTGTTCCCATCAGCGAAAAGGATAATCTGCTAAATCCTCGCTCAAAATGGAAAGTATGGGATAACCCTAAAGCCAGGAATTATCCCAGCCAATGGAATATCAGACTAACCGAACTCTCAGGAATCAGGAGTGAGCCTAATCAAGTCTCATCCATGCTCTTAACAGGAAAAAAATCATGGAGAAATTATTCGCTTGAAGCGAGTGTTATAAGATATGGCGATTCTGGAGATGAGGGAATGATGTTCGGCTTTGTCTTTGGCT
>JABAOF010016041.1_pt2 | contig 22547 bp, 15 predicted proteins | sample 7062171 | NCBI WGS metagenome assembly JABAOF01 (sample SAMN14538628, study PRJNA623070) | marine sediment metagenome | biome: marine biome [ENVO:00000428]; feature: marine pelagic biome [ENVO:01000023]; material: deep marine sediment [ENVO:00002113] | place: India: Gulf of Khambhat ...
CCGTTCCCTGGCATAAGGACTCAGCGAATACTTTAATCCATACTGGCCGTGCATCCAGGTATGCTCGAGATTCATGTCTGCGGCCTGGCTGTATCGCTTCAGGGCAGCTTCCCGTCTTCCCAGAAGGTCAAGCATGTGTCCCTGCCAGATCAAGGCTAAGGCTTCGTGAGTCTTTTCCTCCTGATCTACAGCAGTCGATTGCATCTTTTCGAAGACAAACAAGGCTTCCTCATAGTTTTCCAAATCGTAAAGAGCAAAACCGGTCCTTAGAAAACTCCTAAGTTGGTCGAACATCTCGAGCCATTTCTTCGAGTATCTTTTTGCTATCTTCTGGCTGGAACTCCATCCCCAACCAAAAGACCCTAGGATTCTATCTGGGGAAGTCTGTCTTTCCTTTTCCCAGGTCTTAAGAGTAGATTTGTAAGCCAAAATCTCGTCTTCCGAGACGGCCGGCAAATTTTTGATAAAGTCCTTGAGCACAGCGAAGAATTTTTCAGGCTCCTCATCGTATATCCCATGTCCTGAATTCTCGAACACGACCATTTGCGCATTCGGATGATTTCCTTTAAAGATCTGCGGTTTTTCTTCACCCCAGGTCAAATCCCACTTCCCTTCCAAGATAAGAGTCGGAATCGGATTGCCTCCGAAAGCTCCTGTCAGATCGATCCTCCCCTTGCTGCGGTTCATTATGCCGTTGAAATCCAGGTCGTGAACCCACTCGTACAGAGCAAACTGTGACAAACGTTCTGGTGAAGGTTTATAGAAGTTTTGGCGTTTCCAATCGCCGTTCAGAAAATTGTTGTACAGCAGCAGTTGCATGTATTTTTCTCGCGGCAAGTCCTTTTCTTTGGACAACTGCTGCAGTTCCCCACGAATTTCTTTCAATCTGGCTCCTTCTTCTTCCGCCATGAATTGTCTCTGACGGGAAGTGCCCGTATCGACATGCATTCCTGTTGATGCTCCCAACAAGATTAATCCCGCCACATTCTCGGGATGATTGACGGTGTAGAACTGGGCAAGAAATCCGCCGTAAGAATATCCCAGCAATACCCACTTCTCTATATCTAAGGCTTTTCGGATCGCATCTAAATCTTCGACGGCTTGATGGACCGAGTACCCCTCTTTTCCTGGCTTAAAGTCCGACAGGCCGCATCCTCGCTGGTCATAATAGATAACGCGTGCGTACTTTTTGGCATATGAAAACCAGGGATGAAAATAGTGATGGGTTCCGCCCGGCCCACCGTTAATAAGGATAAGTGGTGACCCTTTACCCTCTTCTTCCACATACAATTCCGCATCTCCCACGTTGATCCGGTGTTTCTTCAGTTTCAACCGGTCACACCAGCGGTCGACATGAGGGATTTCTTTGATGAGTTCTGGTTCAATATAAACCACTCTGTCCAAGATGGATTCCCTGTTCGCTATCTCTATCTCTGGGATGCTTTCTTCTTTGGCGCATGATGTCAAAAAGATAAGCAGCCCGATAGTCAAGGTAATAATCGAGGAATGTTTTCGATTCATTTAGATTCCTCCCTAAAACATTTGATGCACACTAAAGATTCTATTTATTATATACGAAAACAGCTCCGTTTCAGTTGCAGCTAATAGGATGAAATCCTTGACAGATAGGGCACTAACCAAACAGAAAGGTCGATGACCTGCCTACTTTCCTCTTGACAGATTAAAACCAGACAATAGACTGAAGAATCGAAAACATAAACTTTAAGAAGGTAGGAGGAAGAATGACACCACGAAAATTTAAACAGAGGGCCTGCTCCCTATGCTGTGTCTTTTTCTTGCTGTTCCTCGTCAGCTCATCTGGTCTGGCAAAGGAAAAAATCTCAAAAGAGAAGAAGTTCGTGCTGGATTGGCTGAGCCAACCTGAGGTTGTCGAGAAATTCGGGAAGATTTCCGATACCATCTGGTCGTACGCCGAATTGGGGATGCAGGAATTCAAATCATCCAAGCTTCTGGCTGACACACTCGAAGAAGCTGGATTTACTGTCGAACGGGGAGCGGCAGGAATGCCCACTTGTTTTGTGGCCAGTTACGGTTCAGGAAAGCCTGTTATCGGTATTCTTGGTGAATATGATGCTTTGCCGATGCTCTCTCAAAAGGGACGGGTTTCCGTGCAGGATCCGATCGTCGACGGAGCTCCAGGTCACGGCTGCGGTCACAACACTATGTGTACGGCCGCTTCAGCAGCAGCGATCGCCATCAAACAAGCCATGGACAAGCACGGCTTCCAGGGAACCGTCAAAATTTTTGGTTCGCCGGCTGAGGAGACCCTTGTCAGCCGTCCCTACATGATCCGGGCCGGACTGTTCGATGATGTGGACGCAGTTATCGACAACCACAGCAGCAGCGGTTTCGGCACCAGCTACGGCGTAGGCGGTAACGCCCTGTATTCTGTCATCTTTACATTCAAGGGAAGGACCGCCCACGGGGCATCCCCTTGGGGGGGCCGGAGCGCTCTCGATGCTGTCGACATCATGAATGTGGCCACGAATTATCTCCGTGAGCATCTGTTCTACACTTACCGTTTGCACTACGTCATCGTCGGGGGAGGCGAAGCCCCCAATGTTGTCCCGGATAAAGCCAGCGTCTGGTATTTTGTCCGGAACAGCGACGAGAGAATTGAGGAAATGTATGAGAGGGTTCTCAACTGCGCAAAGGCCGGCGCTCTCGCCTCTGACACGGAGTTATCAGAAGCCAGGATTCTAGCGGCTGTCCACCAGCGGCATGCCAACAAGGCGGCGGCAGAGCTTTTCCAGAAAAACATCGAACTCGTCGGGATGCCCGAATGGACAGAGGAAGAGCAGGCCTTTGCCAAGGCCTTGCAGAAGGAACTCGGCCGTGAAGAGACAGGTATGCCGAAAAAGGTTAGAGAACTCAGGGATAGGGGCCAATTTTTTGTCGGAGGAGGGTCTTCGGATGTTGGTGATGTCACTCTGATCGCCCCTACAGCCACGATAAGGTTTCCCGGCCAGGTTCCGGGGGCTATCGGGCACCACTGGTCTTCAGTCGCCTGCAACTACGGTTCAACGGCTTGGAAAGGGTTAAACGCCGGAGCCAAGGCAATGGCGGCCTCAGCCATCGATTTGATGACCAAGCCGAAAGAGCTTAAGAAACTGCGGGATGAGTTTGAAGCTTATTCTGTTGAGCATCCGTACAAACCTTTTCTTCCTGAGGACGCCAAACCACCGCTGGATCTGAACAAGGAGCTTATGGCGAAATGGCTTCGATATATGGAGAAAGATATTGAGGGACGAAATTAAGAGGTATTAGATCCCTGCTTGTGCAGGGACAGGCTGGATTCCTGCTTCCGCAGGAATGACAGGAGAAAGACACAAAGCGAAAATCTCGAATAGAAAAGCGAACTCCTTGAATAGATCAACAATTTCTTGGTTGCTGTCTCTGTCCAAGATAGCCCCTTTTTTTATATATATAAAAACTTTTGTATTAAACCACGTATTCTACTATGATATTTTATTCTCCATCATGAAAAAGTGATTATCTCAACTCAAGAGAAATTCAATCAAGGGAGAGCATCATGCCTAAAAAAGATCTTTTTCTAATTTTTATCCTGGTGTTGGTATTACTAGCTCATCCAGCCTTTGCCGAAGAGGCTCGTTTGCTTCGTGAACCGGCTGTGAGCAAAGACCTGGTGGCTTTTGTGTACGCCAACGATCTCTGGATAGTCTCACGATCCGGAGGTGATGCCAGAAGGCTCACCACCCATATCGGAACTGAGGCTAGTCCTGTGTTTTCACCCGACGGTCGGCACATAGCCTTTTCGGGTCAGTACGACGGAAACGTCGATGTTTTTGTCGTCTCTACCGACGGAGGCGAACCCAAGCGTCTGACTTACCATCCATCTCCCGACATGGTCAGAGGCTGGACGCCTGATGGAAAGCGCATTCTGTTCGCCTCTACAAGGGACACAGCTCCTGTGCCTTTCACCAGATTATGGACAATTTCCACCGAAGGCGGCATGCCCGAGCCTCTAGCATTGCCGATGGCCTATAAAGGAGCCTATTCGCCTGATGGTCAGCGTCTGGCCTATGTCCGAGTCGTGGAAGTCTTCGGCGCCTGGCGGCATTACAGAGGAGGGACGACATCGGCCGTATGGCTAATCGATCTTGACGACTTTGAACTCGAAAAAATTCCCCGCGACAACAGCAACGATACTGATCCTATGTGGATGGGGGATAAGGTCTATTTCATCTCTGACCGCAACCATACGATGAACCTCTTTTCTTACGACACGAAGACCAAAGACGTGAAGCAGCTCACGTTTCACGAGGATTTCGACATCAAGAGGGCCAGCGCAGGGGGGAATGCTGTGGTGTACGAACAGGCTGGTTACCTTCATCTTTTCGACCCTGAAACCAGTAAGACAACCAAGCTTCAGGTGGAAATCAAGGGCGACCTTCCAGGACGGAGGGTCCATTTTGCAGACGTCTCCCGCCTGATATTCAGCGGAGACATATCGCCCACGGGGGTCAGAGCTGTTTTTGAGGCGAGAGGTGATATTTATACTGTCCCGGCTAAAAAAGGAGATTACCGCAACTTGACCAAGACCTCTGGGACTAACGATCGCTTTCCATCTTGGTCGCCCGATGGGCAAAAAATCGCCTGGTTTTCTGACCAAGGTGATGAATACGGATTGATGATTGTCGATCAGAAAGGCGTTAAAGCACCGAAACGCATTTCTTTAGAGAACCCCTCCTTCTACTATCAACCTGTTTGGTCTCCTGATTCGAAAAAGATAGCCTTCGCCGACAAGCGCCTCAATCTCTGGTATATCGATGTGGCTACTGGAAAGGCGAATAAAATTGACAAGGACACGTATGATCATCCTTATCGTTCGCTCGATCACATCTGGTCACCCGACTCGAAATGGATCGTCTATTCCAAGCGTCTGAAAAACCATCTGCACGCCATTTTCTTCTATTCTCTTGAAAAAGCAGAATCCTACCAGGTTACCAATGGACTCTCCGATGCCATCTCTCCGGCCTTTGATAAGGGAGGAAAGTATCTTTATTTCCTGGCCAGTACTAATTATGCTCTAAGCACTGGCTGGTTGGACATGTCATCCATAGAACGTCCATACACCTATGGTATTTACTTAATCACCCTCAATGCCAAAGATCCTTCTCCGCTGCTTCCTGAAAGCGATGAGGAAAAGGACAAGAAAGAAGAGAAAAAAGAAGAAAAAGAGCCAAAAGATAAAGGGAAAGAAAAAGAGAAAGAAAAGGATAAAGAAAAAACAGAAGAACCCACAGTGGTTATCGACCTGGAAGGAATCGACCAGCGCATCCTCGCCGTCGACATCCCTCTGAGGAATTACAGCCAGTTGAAGGCAGCCACAGAGGGGATTTTCTTCTATGCTGAAAGCATACCCAATCAAAGAGGACTTTCCCTTCACTGGTACGACCTGAAAGAGAGAGAATCCAAGCCCTTCATGTCCGGAATCAACGGTTATTCGATTTCTGCCGATGGGAATAAGCTTCTGTATAGGGCTCGGGATACTTACGGAATCGTCGATACTAAAGGCAAGGCCAAAGTCGGAGACGGGAAGCTAAAGACAGCTGATCTCAAGGCAAAAGTGGACCCGGTCGCTGAATGGAAGCAAATCTACCGTGAGGCTTGGCGGATTAACCGCGATTTTCTGTATGACGCCCAGATGCACGGGGCAGACTGGGAAGCGGTGTACAAAAAGTACGAACCATTCCTCGACCATGTGGCTCACCGGTCAGATTTAAGTTACATCCTGCGTAACCTCATCGGTGAGCTGACCATCGGTCATTCTGGCGCCGGAGGCGGAGTGTTGCCGAGAGTTGAGTCTGTTCCTGTCGGTCTGCTCGGTGCCGATTACGTCATTGAGAATGAGTATTACAGGATCAAGAGAATATATACGGGTGAGAATTGGAATCCTGAGCTACGGGCACCTCTGACTGCTCCCGGATTGAAGGTATCAGAAGGAGATTATATCCTGGAAGTGAACGGACTCGAACTCAAGCCGCCGACAAACTTCTATGAGCTCTTCGAAGGTACAGCCGGAAAACAGACATCAATCCGAGTTAACGACAAGCCGACCAGGGAAGGATCACGACTCATCACAGTCGTACCTGCCCGAAGCGAAATGCAGTTGAGAGCCCGAGCTTGGGTGGAGAACAACCGCCGCAAAGTCGACAAAATGTCTGGCGGAAAGCTAGCCTATGTCTACCTCCCGAATACAGCCGGGACCGGCTATGTGTATTTCAACCGCTATTATTTCGCCCAGCAGAACAAGCAGGGAGCGGTTATCGATGAAAGGTTTAACGGTGGAGGATATGCGGCCGATTACTTCGTTGATTTGATGGCCCGGCCTCTGATGAACTACTTTGCCACCCGTGATGGGCAGGAGTTTACCACCCCGATGGCTCAGATCTTCGGTCCCAAGGTAATGCTGATAAACGAATATGCCGGCTCTGGAGGCGATGCTCTCCCCTATTACTTCCGGTTCAGGAAGATCGGTCCGTTGATCGGCAAGAGGACCTGGGGTGGCCTGGTCGGCCATCATGGTGGCGTCATTCTCATCGACGGCGGGTTCATCTCTTCCCCCAATCTCGCTTTCTACAGCATCGAAGGCAAGTGGGCCGTTGAGAATGAGGGCGTTCCCCCTGATATCGATGTCGAGATGACTCCGGCTTTAGTTATAAAGGGGCAGGACCCACAGCTCGAGCGCGCCGTCACGGAAGCCTTGAAGCTTCTCGAAAAGTATCCTGTTAAACACATGCCGCGTCCAGCACCCATCGACCGCGTCTCCAAGAAGAAGAAATAAATATACCAGTTACAGTTGGGGTCAGACCTTCATAACTTTTATAGTTATATAAAGTTCCATATTCAATTATGAAAGTTATGAAGGTCTGACCCCAATTAGACGTAAACAATTCTGTCTCTTGGAACGGTTACTAATATGACGAAAAATGTATTTTACTGTAGTCCCTTCAAATGATAGACCACTTAACACAACACTTCTTCGAGAATGTCAACTGGAGTTCCATGTGACGAGCAAAACAACAGTCTATGAACAGTTGATAGTCCCCGTAGAATCCCAAATGATGCGCACCATATGGCGAGTTGTGCGCCATCCGCAAATGGCTGAGGATACTCTGCAAGAGGCCCTCACCATCATCTGGAAGAAGTTGGAACGAATCCAACGCCACCCGCATCCTCAGGCTTTGATCTTAAAAATTTGCTTGAATGCCGCGTACGATTCTCTGAGAAAGACCAGGAGATCTCAAAAGTTTAAGGACCCAGTATTCATTCAAAAATTCTCACCGTCATCCGAAGAAACTTTTTACCAAGATTTGGAAGGAAAGGAAATGAAACATGAAATCCTCAACGCTATAAGCAAGCTTCCGAGGCAACAGGCTGTGGCTGTGCTGATGAGGATTGTCCAAGAGCTGCCTTATGACGTTATCGCCCAGGCGATGAACTGCAGTGAAATAACAGCAAGAATCCATGTGGCAAGGGGGCGAAAGCGCTTGAGCCAGCGGCTCGCTCATTTATTATCAACTCCTTCACAGGAGGCATCCGAATGAAAAAAGAAACATCCCATCAACAAGAAACAGATAACTTGATCAAACACGTCTTAAAAGATGACCTTCCTCCAGAGTTAGAAAAGAGGATGAAGGAACACATTTCCAGATTCAGGAAAGAGATCGAAGAGTCTAAACTGACACGACGCTTGAATCTTAGACTACTCTGGACGAATCTCTCACAGTCCAGAGTATGGCCCTGGCTTGGCGGGGTATTCAGAAAAGAAATTCTAGCTGGTGCCTCGGTTCTGATGCTGGTTTCAGGCGGGGCCCTGCAGCTCACCGGACACCGCAGTGTCCTCGCTGATACAGTCTCTGTGCTTAACACATCTATCTCGGTAACGGATCGGGTGCGCCATACCGAAACCATGGTATGTAAGCTGGAAATTCCGACTGAAGACGGCCTTCCTCTCTCTTACTCTATCCGATGGCGCTCTCCCAACCTGACCAGAATAGACGCACAACAGACTGACAAAATCAACAAAACACTCTGGATCTCGGAGACGAGGATTATCATCGTCGATCACATCAAAAACACAGCAGAAAAAGCTGAGAGTGTCTGGAAAATCACAGATGCGGCATTCAGGCCAGTGTTATGGCTGGTGACCCCCGAGGAACTGGCAGAAAGCATGTACGGAAGATGGCAGTTGAGTCAGTTAAAACAGACAGATAAGCCTGGAAGAGGCCTTATTATCTTCACCAATCAGGAAGAAAAAGCTGTTTTAGAGATGACCGTTGACCTGAGCACCTACCTACCCCTGAAGATCAAAAAATTTCTTTCAGAATCTATTAAAACCGGCGAAAAAGGACGATTGGTCATGCAGGCTCATTTTAACTGGAATCAACCCATGTCTTCCCGAATCATGATCCCTAAAATCTTAAGGGAGGATCAGGGTGTTTGAAGAACCATTAACAAAACTAGAAAGGAGGCAGGAATGTCACCTCGAATAAATCAAAAAAGATTATTTGTTATCTTGGGAAAAATACTGATCGTGGCCTTATTGATTGCGGTTATCCTCATCTCCGGAAGATTTGCCGACTTTATGGAGGGACATGGTCTTATCTTTGTCCTTTTAGGAGTCGTAGCCACGGTCTTGATGAGCTTTACCGGTCCTGAAATCGGAGCCGCTTTTAGACATGCGGCTGGAGTGTCCGGTTCTGAAAAGGACATTCAAAAATCCACACTCTTCTGGGAATCCGCCAGCCGGAATGGTTGGATGCTGGGGGTGGTGGGAAGTGTCATCTATTTTGTCTTGGCCCTCTCCAGCTCTCAAGGCGGGATAGCCGGCGCTGCCTCCCGCATGGCCATCTCTTTTATCCCCGCTGTTTACGGGATGATCCTGGCCGTCATCTGTCTGGTACCTGCCTGGAAATTAACGATCGAGCTTAATGACAAACGGCGAGAGGAGACAAAAGACATTCACAAAACGCAGGCATATGATTCGCTATCACCGTTTCGGATCGAACATATCATCGGATACGTCCTTTTTGTCGCTGTCGTTTCATGGATAATCATCAAACCTTCCCTGTCTAACACTTACCCACTCTTCAAACCTTGGGAATGGATTGCAAATTGGCCCGCGCTTCTGGTCGTCCTGGGAGGAACACTCATCATCGTTCTGTTCGTAAATCATTCCTCATCCGGAAGAACATGGACTTTAAGTTTTGCGCTGACAGGATTGATAGGATCATTCATGGGATTCATCCAGGTTCTTCTCGGGTTTGCAGGACGGAATATCGAGGACGTTGCGAACGGCGTGGCTTTAGTCCTTTCTTCTTGTTTTGTTTCCCTACTGGGTATGCTCCTGGTAGGGGCCCCGTTGGAGGACCGGAGGACGAAACTCAGCAGATCTGATAGACATTCCTCATTAAGCAGGATGGCCTGGTATGTCTTCCCCCTGATGGCGCTTATTTTTTTGGCTCTGGCTTTTGTGTTGGTGATCACCCCGATGAAGAAACAGCGGATCGAGAGCAACAGCCAAGAAATAAACAAGGAGAGCCCGATGGCTCAGGTTTCTGATCTGAATCCCTAACCCGAGAGCCTCAGGCTCGCCTGAAGTTTATCGTTAGGCTTAGTCTTTCTTAAACTGAACTGCAACAGCTCCGTAGATTTCTGGATCTTTCTTATCCTTGACCTTGATGACGACAATATCACCTTCTTTGATCCCCGGATTCTTGAAATAGACTTTGGTTCGGAACCCGATGAATTGGGTCATGGAGCCCTGATCGACAGCTGTTGTAGCCTGAGTTCTGGTCGGGAAGAAATCTTGAAACAGCGGGAAACGGTAAAAACGAATTTGGGACAAGGCCAGGGTAGACTTAATCGTACTCTGGTAAATCCTCATGTCACGGGTATCCCCGCTGTAGTTCTTGCGCAATTCTTCTACTGAGGGCATCTTGTATTCCTTGTCCTTATAAACAAGAACGACATCTTTACGTTCGACTGTGGCACTCACATTCTCATCGACAGTCATGTACAGAACAAACATCAAGTAGGGATTGTCCATATTGCGGACGGCCAAAACGGCATCGGCAACGATATTGATCAGTTCGTCATCATTAGAGTAAACATAGTTGCCCAGGTATTCTGTATCTGCAGAGGCCACTATACAAAGTAACAGAATGAGAATTGTTACCCTTAAAAGTTTCATTTTAACCTCCTTTTAGGGTACTTTTTAAGAGGTTTTGCTAAAATAATATTATAATATTTCCTATAGATTTAGTAAAATTTATTGTTTGTTTTTTTATTCAACCCGTTAATTGAAAGTTTATAGTAACGAATATTTTTCACAAACCACGTCGGAAAAAGGACGATAAAGCAGCTATTTCTCCTGAATGATATATAGAGTCCGGAGACGATTGATCGCTGCGGCCAGTTCTAGTCTCCTAAACAGGGCAAAATCTCCCACAGGTTCAGGGCTCAACACATCAAGCCCCTTTTTATCTATATCATCGAGAACAGACTCTATAACATCTCCTAAGTTCTTTCGTCCANNTAGATGGCTTCCCCTATTGCTTTTGTTTGACTCGAGTCAACTAACTGCTCGACTGCACTCAAGTCTATGTGATGTCTGCCGAATAAAATGGACTTTAATCCCCTGGCAGAAATCTTGACCATCCTCTTTCCTCTTCTAGGATCGAAGCTTCGCGACTGGGGAATCCTGTGCGTAATCGTCCCGAAGTGTTCTCCCCCTTCGGGCTTGCGTTCGGCCTTATACTTATCTGCGATGGATTGGGCCTCACTTGTCAAATCATAAGGCTTGTATTCAATCATACAGATTACATAGTCGGCCACATCAAAATAATCCCCGGAACCACCGATGACTAAAATCGTAGATACACCAAAGTCTCGGTGAAGATGCCGAATCTTATCGATAAAAGGAGTAATCGGTTCTCTGTCTTTGGAGACCAGTNNATCCCTGATCATAAAATTGGTGGCCGATGTATCCTCGTCGATGAGAAGCGCCTGGGCCCCTATCTCCAGAGCTTCTACAGTGTTTGCTGCTTGGGATGTGCTCCCGCTGGCATCATCGGTCGAAAATTCTTGGGTTCCCTGTCCGAAAGGAAGGTTGTTGATGAAAGGCGAGATGTCCACCTTTTCTATCCGTCTTCCGTCTTCGGCTCTTATTTTGATAGCACGCGGGTTAGTCACTACAAACTCTCTGCCATCACCCGGGATATGATTGTAGACCCCGTTCTCCAAGGCCTTGAGCAGAGTGGATTTCCCATGATAACCACCGCCGACAATCAGTGTCACTCCGTATGGAACGCCCATACCCGAAAGAAGGCCCCTGTTCGGTAATTCGACCTGAACACGTAGAGATTCAGGAGATTCGAAAGAGACAATCTTCCCGTGGCTGAGAGGGCGTGGATCGATCCCGCTTGCCCTGGGCAGAACGGCCCCATCAGCTACGAAGGCGACTAGTTCTAGCTCATCCAGTTGACCTCTCAAGAAATCCGCATCTTCAGAAGTTTCGATATGCTGAAAAAGGATCTCTCTGTTTTGGTTCTCGAAGAGCAAGGAAAATCGCACGATGTGCGGCAATTCCTCGAAAAACATAGATTCAGCTTGTCTTCCGGCGATCTTTCTCTCGAAGGCTGGAAGCCCCATCACAAACCTGGCTTCAAGGTAAGCATCTGTGACGAACATTGATGTCCGATCCAGGATCTCCTGACCAGGCTGATCGATGGTGATCAGTCCACTGTTCCCGATGCCTCGAATTCCTCGAGAGAATTTCTTTGTTGCCTCTAGGAATGTTCGGGTAAGATAATCCCGCAAGCCGATCTCCCGGCTTTTTTTCTTGAATGTCTCCGTCGGAAACTTCGCTCTTTCNNTCGGTGATGCAAACGGGTCTCCCTGAACATGATCCACATGGAGGATATATTCCCTGAAATCATAGATTCCCTGTATATCTTTGTAGGCCTTGTAGCCCCTGCCGTCGATTCGAAGTAAAGTTTTCCTCAGGTCTTCTTTGGATTGCATCCCAATGGCCTCATGAGTTTGATCTTTTAGCTCACCTTGTCAAATTTTAACTCCACTCTGAACCTATTATATACCACCAATGTACTACGACACATTAAAATAACGGAAAATATACGAAAAGGAGATTCGCCGCCAATATCATATATGAATGTTTATTTCTTGACGCGGCTAATTATGTTTATTATAAATAATATATCTTTTAGGATATTAATATATTATCATTTACTAATACCTGAGAAAAAAAAGATTTTTACGATTTATACTCAAAAAGGAATCTTTACGAATGCAAGAAGAAAAAAAGAAAAAGCTGGCCATGGTCATATTCAGCGGTGACATGGATAAACTATTCGCCGCCTTTTCGATAGCTGCAGGTGCAGCAGCCTCGAATATGGATGTGACCATGTTTTTCACTTTCTGGGGTTTACGCGGTATTAAGGCTAATGTCAAAACAGGTAAAAGCCTATTCGGACGCATGCTCGGTGTCATGTACGGAGGAGACATTAACCGGGCTAACCCGAGTAAGATGAGCTTTGGAGGCATCGGACGCTGGATGTTTAAAAAAATGATGAAGGCCAAGAATGTCCCTTCTCTGCCCGAACTCAGGCAAACCGCCATCGACCTTGGTGTAAAACTTTATGGATGCCAGATGAGCATGGAAGTCATGGAAATTCCCAGAGAAAAAATGATCGATGACGTGGCCGAGTGTGTGGGAGTGGCTTTCTTCATCGAACAGGCTCAAAAGGCAGATGCTACTCTTTTCATCTAAGGAAATTAAATAATGAACATCAATAATTGTGTTTCCTTTTTCAGCCCATCCTTTATTTTGACATAGCATCTCTCCTTTGATATATGTGGAATGAAAAGCAGATCACTGCATTCATATCTCTCATGATAAAGAGTGATCATGGCCAAGCCGAGAATAATCTCAAGGATTGAGGAAAATCTATGATTAAACTTTCTACGAAATCGAGATACGGAACACGCCTGATGATAAATTTGGCGTTAAATCATCAGAATAAACCCACCATCCTTAAAAATATTGCCAAAGAGGAAGATGTCTCCACCGGGTATCTTGAACAGATCATCATCCCCCTCAAGAACCACGGATTAGTCAGAAGTATTCGAGGCGTTGGAGGAGGATTTGTCCTTACGCGACCTCCCAGCAACATAAAAATGAGCGAGATCATCAATGTCCTTGAAGGATCCTGGGATCTGGTTGAGTGCGTCGGAGATGACGATTACTGTCCAAAAATAAAAGAATGTGCCGCATATGAGCTCTGGAAGAACCTGACCGAAAGCCTGACAGGCATTTTAGAGAAAACGACTCTTGAGGACTTAGTCAAAATTCATAAGAAAAAAAATAAGTAATGTCGATATAGGGGATGGTTCTATTTTTTCTCTGGATTCCCGCTTCCGCGGGAATGACGGGAAGGGAAAAAAATGAACCGTCCTTTTAAGTCACTCAGTTCACAGTTTTCAGTTCCCAGTTTAAGATCAGATTCTCTTCTACATACATCAATAACTGACAACTGATAACTATTTCTCCAGATCAACTCCCATGATGTGGAACATGAAAGCGAATTTGTCGGCTGTTTCATCGATTCGTTTGGTCATGCTGCTGGCTCCGTGACCAGATCTCGTCTCAATCCTGATCAGCACAGGATTCTTACCTTGATGTTTTTCCTGTAACGCAGCGATAAACTTAAAAGAATGGGCCGGGATTACCCGGTCGTCGTGGTCGGCTGTGGTGACGAGGGTGGCCGGGTAGGAGACGCCATCTTTTAAGTTGTGAAGTGGAGAATAGGAGTAGAGATTCTTGAAGTGCTCCTCCTCATCGCTCGAACCGTACTCCACCACCCAGCCCCAGCCGACGGTGAACTTATGATAACGGAGCATGTCCAGCACCCCGACTGCGGGGAAGGCCACCCTGTACAGATCCGGCCGCTGGGTCATGCAGGCCCCGACCAGGAGACCGCCGTTGGATGCTCCCGCGATTGCCAGTTTTTCCGTGGATGTGTATTTCTCCTCGATCAGGTACTCGGCCGCCGCGATAAAATCATCGAACACATTCTGCTTGTTCAACAGCATCCCGGCTCGGTGCCATTTTTCGCCGTACTCCCCACCTCCGCGGATGCAAGCTGAAGCATAGATACAGTCGTTTTCCAGAAGAAAAATATTGGTGGTACTGAAAGAAGGAACCCGGCTTGAGTTAAATCCTCCGTAGGCGTATAGATAAGTGGGATTGTTGCCGTCCAATTCCAATCCTTTCTTGTGGACGATGAACATCGGAACCTGTGTTCCATCTTTGCTGGTGTAAAAGACCTGCTTGGCCACGTAATCCTCAGGATTGAATTTGACCTCCGCTTCACGGAAAACCCCGGACTTCCCGCTGGCGATATCAAACTTGTAAATCGTGGGTGGAAAAGTAAAAGAGGTAAATGTGTAAAACAAGAATGTATCCTCCTTTTTCCCTGAAAAACCGCGGGCTGTTCCCAGGGTTGGAAACTCAACTTCTCTCTTCAGATTCCCTTCGAGGTCATGCTGGTAAACTCGAGTTGTCACATCCTTGAGATAGCGGCAGAACAACTGGCCGCCTGCTGTGTTGGCGCTACTGAGGACTTCCGGCTTTTCAGGAATGACTATCTCCCAGTTTTCTCTGGCCGGGTTTTTCGGATCCATCAGAACAACCTTGTAATTGGGCGCATCGGTATTCGTGTAAGCAAGGAATTTATCACCGACGTTATCGATGACATAGGTGTCGAATTCAAACCCTTGAATCAGCGGTTGAAAATCCATCCCTTCTACGGAGATGTCTTTGTAGTAGAGTTCGTTGCCGTGGGTTCCCTCGGATATCTCTAAAAACAAGTATTTCTTGTCTTCGGTGATACCCACACCTTTGTAACGGTAGGGATGTTCCAGGTCCTCATAGATGAGTTTGTCGTTATCCTGAGGAGAGCCTAATTTGTGGTAAAAAATCTTCTGAAACTTGTTCCGGGCCGTGAGCTCTTGACCTTCCTCAGGCTTGTCAAAACCGCTGTAATAGAAACCATCGCCGTGCCAGGCAGCACCAGTGAACTTCACCCAGCGGATGCGGTCGGACAATTCCTTCTTTGTCTCGATCTCCACAACCCGGAGCTCTCGCCAATCCGAGCCGGATTCGGACTGGGAATAGGTCACATAGCGGTTGTCCTTGGAGAACCCGACCAATCCTATCCTGATCGTCCCGTCTGGGGAGAGCTCATTAGGATCGATAAACACCTCTGGCTCGCCATCCAAACCCTTCTGGACATAGATCACAGACTGGTTCTGCAGCCCATCGTTCTTGTAGAAGAAGTAATATTCACCTGCCCTGAAGGGAGATGAATACCGGGGGTAGTTATAGATTTCTGTCAGGCGCTGCCGGATCTTTTCCCGGATGGGAATTTTCTCCAAGAAGGCGAAGGTCACCGCATTCTGTTCCTGAACCCATTGCTTGACCTCCTCAGCTTGGTCATCCTCTAGCCAGCGGTAAGAATCTTCCACTTGAGTCCCGAAATAATCATCGATCTGATCGACCTTCTGCGTTTCTGGGTATACCAGTTCAGCTTCTTCACCCTTCTTGCAGACCGGGATAAAAACAAGGCTGATCAAGGTGATCAGGATTAAAATTCTCTTGCCCATCATGTCCTCCTTTCTTGTCAGTGACTCAGTCGTCAGCGACTCTGTAACTCCGTCACTCTGCAAGATAAGAATATTTTTTTCTCTCTTGCTGAGTCACTATGTCACTGAGTTACTGAGGCACTGGATTTATAAGAATAAAAATTTTTTGTTCGGGATGCAATGATTTTTTTCCAGTTGTCAGTTGTCAGTTACCAGTTGTCAGACTTCAGTCAAGAAAGAATTCTGTTCTTACACTAGTAACTGATGACTGACAACTAAAGTCTGATTCACATCTTTGATTCGATGATCTTCTTCAGTTTCTCGTGAATGGGGGCATCTCTGAAGGGAAGAGGTGTTTTGTCCGCCTGATACAAACCCACATTATCTTCGAAGGTGTTCTTCTCCGGGTTGATGTAAAAAATCCCGAGTGGAAATTTTTCGCTCTCTGTGGCTCGTTCAAAGGCCAATTTTCGATCTCGAACATCATGCGAATCGTCCAGATAATACGTATGCTTCTTGAACCAAGCATAGGTGTTGACTTTGTTAAACGAGACACAGGGTTGGAAGATGTCCACCAAGGCATAACCTTTGTGTGCGATGGCTTTCATCAATATTTCCTTCGCTTGTTCGGTATCCCCCGAAAAAACCCGGGCTACAAACGAGGCATCCAGAGCAATGGCCAAAGCTATGGGGTTGAACGGAGCCAGAATAACTCCCTTGACCTGCACCGGGGTTTTGAATCCACACTGGCTTGTCGGTGATGCCTGTCCTTTGGTCAGGCCGTAAACCATGTTGTTGTGGACGATGTTGGTGATGTCCGGGTTTCTTCGCATAGCGTGGATGAGGTGGTTGCCGCCTTCCCCGTACATATCGCCATCGCCGCTCTCGGCGATGACCGTCAGCTCTGGGTTAACCATTTTTATGGCTGTCGCCGGCGGTAAGGCCCGCCCATGGAGTCCGTTAAAAAAATGGGTTTTGATATAGTGAGGAATCTTGGCAGCCTGGCCGATTCCGGAAACAACCACCAGTTTCTCGGGAGGAATCTCGAGCTCGGCCAAGGCCTGGGTGAGAATATTTTTAATACTGAAATTCCCGCACCCGGGACACCAGGCTATATCAATATTTCCCATATCATATACGGCTTGATCCATCGTTACTCTCCTATTCCAGTATTCTCTGAAGATGGTCGACGATCTCCTCGACGGAGAAGGGAAGCCCGCTGTATTTAAGGATCTTCTCTTTTATATCTACTCCCGTGTTGAGCTTGATCAGTTTGCCGAATTGGGAGGTGGCATTATTCTCGATGATAATCAAGTTATCGGCTTTTCGAAGATAATCCAGAGTGTCCTTGGGCAGGGGATATATCTGCTTGAAATGGAGGAAAGAGAGGTCTTTTTTCTCCATCTGTCCGAGCGCTTCAACAACCGGTTTATAGGTCGAACCCCACCCGATCAAAAGAATCTTATATTCTTCATCACCGACAAGCTCCGGCGGTACGACATCCTCCTCGACCGACTTCATCTTGGCCAGCCTTTTATCCACCATCCTTGTCCGCAGGTCGAGGTCTTCGGTGATATGGGCTTCTTCATCGTGCTCGTCGCTGTCCACTCCCACAAGTCCGCTGCCAAAACCCGGAATCCCCCGAGGGGAGATACCGTCTTCGGTCAAGTCAAATCTTTTGTAGTCAGGGGTGGTCTCGACGATGTATTTCTCGATCTTTGATTCAAACAGGTCGGGTAAGGAAATATTATAGTAGGAGTCCATTAAGTTCTGATCGGTCAGGATGAAGACAGGAATCTGGTATTTGTCGGCAATATTAAACGCCTTCTGGGTGAGATAAACGGCATCTTCTAATTTACCTGGGGCAAAAAGAACCCTCGGGAATTCACCGTGCCCGGCATACAGGACATGCTCCAGATCTGCCTGCTCTGTCCGCGTCGGTAACCCTGTGGCCGGACCAGGTCTCTGGGCAATATGAACAACCACTGGAGTTTCGATCATGCCCGCTAGGCTGACTCCTTCTGTCATCAAAGCAAATCCTCCGCCAGAGGTGGTCACCATCGCTCTGGCTCCCGCATAGGATGCACCCAGGGCCATGTTGATGGCGCTTATCTCATCCTCGGCCTGCTCGACAGCGAGGTCAAAGTCCTTCATGTGCTGGGAAAGGAAGACCATCACTCCTGTCGAGGGGGACATCGGGTAGGACGAAAGGAAATTACAGCCGCCGGCTAAGGCTCCAAGGCCCACAGCTTCGGCTCCGTTGAGTAGGACATCCTTTTCCACTTCAGGATGCGTGGATAATGCGATATCAAGGTTCTCCGAATCCAGGAGCTTCTCCCCTATATCACAGCCTCTTTCGATGGCTTGGAGATTGTTCTTGACAATCTCCTTTCCCTTCCGCGAAAAAACCTTTTTAATAAAACCACCCACCACATCCCTCGGAGCCCGGAATAAACCCAAGACCACAGCAGCCGAAATAGTGTTGATGTAGATTCTTCCGCCGATGTCTCTGGCAATATCTTCAAACGGCACATCGATGAAATGTCTGATATAAGAAGGACAATCCCAGCAGATGTTTTTTTTATCACCGATCACGATCGTCTCCGGTGTGATGTGTTTTTCCAAATGGGCAAAAGCTTCTGGATGGAATGGGATCAGGATATCTATACGGTCAACATGGGCGCCAACATTATTCGACGAGACCCGAATTTCGGTGGAGTTCATCCCGCCTCGGACACGGGACATGTATTCCTTTGTGGCATAGACATGAAACCCGCAAAGCTTCAAGACATGAACGAGAATCTGTTCCACTGTCTGAACGCCTTGACCGGCCTGCCCACACAGAACGATAGAAAAATCCTTATTTCTTGAAGCACCCTCATGCGCCATTAGTCTCAAAAAGGGGACGTTCCCTAATACTAATATTCCAGCCTCTTTTTGAGCTCTGCTTTAAAATCGGGATGAACGGGAGCGCCTAATTCCTCTGCCCTTTCGAGATTGGCCCAGGCAGAAGGAAAATCGCCATTGTAAAAGCAAATCAGGGCTAGGTTATTGTAGGCAGAGGAAACATTCGGGTTCAGTTCGAGGACTTTCCTGTAGTGGTACGCTGATTTTTCGAAAAGAGTTTTCTTGAAAAATAGATTGGCTAGGTTGAGATGCGTCCGGAAGTTTTCTTGTTCGAGGTTTAATGCCTTCGTATACTCCCTGAACGCCTTGCTGAATCTTTCTTCCCTCTCGTATAACAGCCCCAACAGGTTGAAGGCCTCGGGAAGGTCAGGATTGAGTTCTATTGCCTTAGAAGCTGAGTTTCTGGCAAGATCCAGTCTTTCTTTGGCCAGGTATGCATAGCCGAGATTGGAATGGGCAAGAGCATAGTCTGGTTTTAGCTTGACTGCTGTCTGACAGGCCTCAATAGCTTTGCCAACTTTTCCCTTTTCGAGATAGGCCGACCCAAGATTGGAATAGGCCATGGCATAATCCGGTTTCAATTCAATCGACCTGAGAAAGGCTTTGATCGCCGCCTTGAATTCTCCTTTGATAAAATAGGCCCTTCCCAAATTGTAGTAGGCCTTGGGAAACTGTGGATTTTGGACCAGGGCGGTTTTAAACTCAGCGATGGCTCGATCAACCTCATCCCTGCCCAGATAAATGATACCCAGGTTGTTATGCGGGACGGAAAGCGAAGGGTCGATTTGAAGCGCCTTGAGAGAAACAGACTCTGCCCTTCCCAGATCACCCTTGAGAAGGAGAGCGCTTCCCATCGTGGACAGGGCTTTGGGCATTCCAGGGTATATCTCGAGGGCTCTCTGGGCAGATTGGATGGCCAGGTCAAGTTTATCCAGGTCGAGGTATACATAAGCGAGGTTGGAGAATGACTTGGCGTATTCAGGATTAAGATCGATCGCCCTCTCGAAGGCCCCAACTGCCTCCTCCAGTCTTCTCAATTTGGTCAGAGCAATCCCCATGTTGAAATGCAGCTCAGGAATATTCGGTTGCAATCTGATAACTTTCTCGTATTCCTCGAGAGCCTTTTTGAGCTCTCCTTTCCGACGGTAGATCACACCCAACAGGTTATGGATTTCTGCTGAATCGGGATAGATCTCGGAAAACTCGAGGCACTCAGCAATGGCCAGATCATATTCTCCTTGCTCGATATAAAAAATAGCCAGCATAACATTCAGGTCAACCTCTTTAAGTCCTAAACGCTTTCTCTCTTTATACTGGTTTATAGCATCATCCCTTCTATCTGGATTCAGAGGGAACACATGGGGGGTAAAATTCCGGTCCTTGTTTATCAAAACAAGGCGCTTTGTGAAGTCATCAAAGCTCTGGCCAGGATTATCCAGGTCCATGATCGAACCGCTCTGATGAAGATCGATAGCTCCGAAAAGATGACAGAGCTCGTGGACTAAAGCCAGACTCATCTTCTCCTCGGAATTCATCCCTTTTACGATGACATGGTTGTGCATGTAGATGGCTGCCCCGGACACATCATCCTTTCGTGTCCACTGTCCTGTGAATCCGACGAGGATGTCATTCCCTGTCAATAAAACTTTTTTGCGCAGATCGTTGATCAGGTCATACACACTCGTGAGGGAATCATCCGATTTCCATGTCTCGATACTTGTGATCTTGAACCGAATGCCAAAATGTTCCTCGAATTTTTTGAAAGACGTGGCCAGGACGCGTTTAAAAGTGACATTCCAGCCTGGGCGAAATTGGAATTCTTCATCGCAGGCCGCTTTGATGTGGATTGTCTGCTGTAGAGTCTGAGGCAGGAAGCGACCGAAGCCGAAAATCAGAAAAAAGACGCCGGTTATGATCTGAGGAAATACGGACTTCTTGATTCGGAGTTGGAAAAGTCTAGAGGGAAAACCCATTTTCGCGAAGATATTATCATAAATAAATACTATAAGCTACTTTTTATACCAGGAAAATTTTATTCCCGCTGAAGCGGGAATCCAGCAAAATTGGGGTCAGACCTTGATAATTTGCGCTTTTCTACAGACATGACATGATGAATCGAAAAAAAAATCAATTTATAAAGGTCTGACCCCAATTTGTTGCGACCAACCGACCATCAAAAATGGAAAAGAAATTAAATTTTTTGATTTTTTTTAATAATTTTATTAATTATATTAATTTTTTACTTGACAAATTTAATTTTTTTACATATATTATTAAAGAAAATTAATTAAAGGTGAAAAAAAGATCAAAGATTGGCAAGAACTAACCAGAATCACCCAGGGCGCCTCAATCATCGTTGAGCGCGTGAAGCTTATGGATAAGGATATTGTCTTGGAAGGTCTCTTCGAGCTCCCTCCTCTCGCTAAGCTGACCATGGAGGACCAGATCTTTGTCACTGCTTTTATCCGCAGCCACGGTTCTATAAAGGATATGGAAGAGCTCTTCGGCATCAGCTATCCGACAGTCAAGAACCGCCTTTCCCGTCTTGCCGAGCAGCTTGAATTTGTTGANNCCTCAATCAAATCGCCAGCCATCTTGAGTTCGTCGACATCAATCCTCCTCCCTCTCAAAACGAGATCTTGAGCAAGCTGGAGCAAGGGGAATTATCGGTCGAGGACGCCCTGGAAAGGTTGAAAAAATGATTTGGCCACCGTTTTTCATGAAGATGCATGTTGTCGAGAGCGGAAAGACCAAAATCAGATTATGGTTCCCGATCATTATCGTTTGGCTCATTCTACTGGTTATCGCCATTGCCTTAGCGCCTTTGATCATCATTGCCGCGCTCGTCCTCTGGCCTCGGAGTTCGGGGAAAAAGCTACTCCAGTTAGGTCCAGCGTTTTTCTGTCTTCTCGGTTCGATGCGCGGCCTGAACATCCTGACCGAAAATCCCAAGGATCAGGTATCTATATATTTTCGTTAAAGGAGGAATGAGGATGAGTGAAGATCGCCGAAGAATCCTGGATATGTTAGCCCAGGGAAAAATCACGGTGGAGGAAGCAGATAAATTGCTCTCCGCTATCTCTGAACCAACAGGCGAGGCAGAACCACGTGAGAAACGAGACGAAAAAGAGTTTCCGAAGTATCTCCGGGTGGTTGTCGAACCAGGTCCGGAGAGTGTCAAGAAAGAAAAGGTGAATATTCGGGTCCCTTTCCAACTCCTGAGGGCAGGGATTAAACTGGCCTCATTGATCCCCGGGGATGTTCATGGCAAGATCGAGACCCACCTCAAAGAAAAGGGTGTCGATATGGACCTCTCTAAAATCAAATCTGATAATCTCGAGGAGCTATTAGCCTACCTCAACGACCTGACCGTGGATGTGGACAGTAAGGAAGAAAAGGTGCGGATCTTCTGCGAATAAAAAAATCTTTTCCCCTTGCTTTCGTTTTTTAATTTTAGTATGATGGCCTCACTAAACTAGAGAAAAAATTATCATTGAAAAGTTTGAGAGGGCTAAGGAAGGAATGACAACGGCCGGGAGATTCCATCGAAAGAATCTTCTAACCTGGGTTTGGGTTCTGTGTTTTCTTATTTCCTTTAAAGGTATCCCTGCCTTGGCTCAGACAGACATTCCGATTCAAATCTATGAATTTAGGGCCGACCCCAGTCTCAAAATCGGCTATCCCTCTGGCTGGATCGTCCAAGAGACAGAAATGGGAGTGGTCATCCAAGAGAAGAATGAAGCGGATACAGCAGGGCTTATCATCTTCCTGATTCCGCTTCAAGAAGGAACAACCTCTGAGGATCTGGCCGACAGTATGATTTCCCTCTTGCGTGAAAAATCATACCCAGACATTACCCCAATCAATAGACAACCCCACCCACAGGAACCTGAAATTCTGACTCTCGATGCTATCCTAACCGCGGATGG
>JABAOF010020122.1_pt2 | contig 22540 bp, 25 predicted proteins | sample 7062171 | NCBI WGS metagenome assembly JABAOF01 (sample SAMN14538628, study PRJNA623070) | marine sediment metagenome | biome: marine biome [ENVO:00000428]; feature: marine pelagic biome [ENVO:01000023]; material: deep marine sediment [ENVO:00002113] | place: India: Gulf of Khambhat ...
AACAGTCAAAATTCCCGCAAAATAATACAGATATATGCTTGATGTAATATCTTTAGCGAAAGTTTCGGCGTCGTCTATTAATTCCTTGAATATACTGTTGAGTTCATCTACTCTTTTTATGTTTTCCTCATCAACCATGCTTATGACCCGTTCCTTAGATAGGTTACAGAACAAAAAAAGATTATTCTAGAAACATTGATGGAAATTCTTCAAGTCACAATAACATACCTCATCACAATTTTGATTGTGAATTTGGTTTTTTGAAGAACACATCTTTTGTGTGTGGGGGGTTAAATTTTAATGCGCGCGCAAAGTAATCTGTCACCTCTACAACATAAGAATAATGTAGAGGTTCTTCACAAAAAGGTGAGAGTATAAAAAAAGTGTGTGTAGGCAAGTAGCCTAACTATTTTAGCTTTAAAATGATCTTGACTTCTAATCCTACAACTTCAGCGTTTTCAGGAGTCAATAAGAGTCATTTAGAGTAGTCTTCTTCAAATTCGGTTATTTCAATTTGTTTTCTCTTCAAGCGCGCGCGCGTTCCAATCTGGAATATACATGCTCTCCAGCCTCCCACAATCGGCGCACTTCACCAACTCCTTCGCCTCACATTGACTGCACGTGCGGGTTTTCCTCATTCAGCTTTTTACTTGCTTTTCGAGTTTCTCTATTCTGCGAAGGAGCTCTTGCACCTGGTCGCTGGATAGGGTGTGAGCGTTTAACCTTTGTCTGAGTTCTAAATTTTCTTGTCGGAGTTCATCAACCTTCTTTTCCAAGCGCCTTATTGTTTGCTCTGTTTCTAGAGCTGAAGGTTCAAAAATTCTTAGGTTAGGCATAGCTTTTTCCCCGTAGATTTTCCGGTGATGTTCAACGTCGCGGCTGAAATAATGATCGTCTACACCCAAAGTGTGACCCATCCAAAAGTTCACGTAATCTTGACCAGCAGACCCCGCGAATTTTCTAAAGTATTTCCGCAAACAATAAAGTCTTAAAGGCTGTGGTTTTCCTTCTTGCCTCATATTCTCGGGTCTTATTAATTCTAAACTTCGCACGGCATAGCCAAACCTCATTGAAAAGGCATTGGGAGTTTTCACGCCTTTGAAAATCCTCTCATTGTCTTTGGGAACCCCTCTTTCTGCAAAGTATGCTTTAAGGGCCTCCACCGCATCTTCACCTATGAACGTAAAATGATCTACATATTCGCCCTTTGTTTTGATTCGGGAAACTTTTATACAACACGGAATTTTGTCCGCTTCAAAATCCTCTCGGATTTGTTCAAAAGTCAACTGCATCAACGTCACAGGTCTCAAACCGCTTTGCGCCATCATTAGAAAGAAAGCCCTGTCTCTTGGATTTACGTTGTTGAGAATCCGCTTAAATTCTTCTTTGGTAATGTCGCGGTTGTGATATTTCGGGTGTGCTCTAAAAAGTTCAATTTTTGCGGGAATCCTCATATACTTAAAGAAACTTGCTATCCCCGCCAGGTAGGTGGATATTGAGTTCTTGCATAAATCTTGTTTTCCCAGATAATTCTCGTAGAACTCTATTTTTTCTAACATTTCGTCGATGTATTGCTCTCGCGTTTTAAGATCATACTTCGCTTTTTTCCATTCTTCGACTATCTGATCTGGTGTCATATTGACAAAACTGCAGAATTTTTCTAGAGTTGCTTGATAGAGGCGCGTGGTATTTTGGTTTCTACTGTGACGTTTCTCCATTTTGCTGAGCCAAATCTCAACTGGGTCGGCTTCCATCATTATCACATTTTTCTTATGTCTTACACTAAAAGTAAGCTAAAACTATTATATAAAGGTAACGTTTATATTATCTATGTGTATTAAACTAAGCTTTACCAGTTTCGCTGATTAAAACATTCTTCGATGGAGATATGCGAGCATGGGCGCGATAGCAGCTGCTGTGAACAAGAAGGAAAAAAATTCTGTTCCGGAGGTAGTTGCCATGCTCAAGGAGCTAACGCATAGAGGAGCTGATGCTCATGGAGTTGCTACACCGAACTCAGTAACAACAGCTAAATCAATTAAGAAACTAGACCTCACGGACATTAGCTCTAGCGTTGTCTTGGGGCATAATCTTTCTCGCATCCTCTCAGGAGACCAACCGCAGCCAGTTCAAGGAGACGGTTTCACACTTGTTTTCGAAGGTCGATTGTTTACTTCCTCAAACCTATCAGATGTTGACAAAATCGTTGAAAAACTTGGAAACAATCCCCAGAGAAACGTCAACCATGTTATTGAGAAACTTGAGGGGTCTTATGCCTTTGCCCTCGCGGTTCCAAACAAGATATTTGCTGGTCGAGACATGTTTGGAACGAACCCGTTTTATTATGGAGAAAATGATACAATGTGCGCTGTAGCGTCTGAACGCAAGGCTTTGTGGATTCTTGGGATGAGGAATGTTAAGTCTTTTCCTCCAGGACATATAGCACGGGTCGACACTCAAGGTTTCTCCTTCAAAACAATAAAAACCATAGCGCAGCCAACCACAGAAGAGATGAACATGGAGTACGCAGCTAAATACCTCCACAACCTTCTTCTAGAATCAATGAAGAAGAGGGTTTCAGACATCAAGAAAGTAGCCGTAGCCTTCTCAGGCGGCTTAGACAGCAGCGTCATCGCTGTTCTAGCCAAAAATTGTGGCATAAATGTTCAGCTAGTTTCGGTTGGTCTAGAAAATCAGCCTGAGGTCGCGTTTGCAGAAGAAGCCGCTGAAGCTTTGGGATTACCTCTCCATCTTCAGACATACACAACAAGTGATGTTGAACAGATTCTTCCAAAGGTTTTGTGGCTAATCGAGGAGTCCAATTCAGTCAAAACCAGTATAGCTATCCCATTTTATTGGACAGCTGAGAACACTTCGAAACTGGAATCCACGATTCTCCTGGCGGGGCAGGGAGGCGACGAACTTTTCGGAGGTTATCAGAAGTATCTTGGAGACTATGCACAATTTGGTGTTGAAGCGGTACAGAATATCATGTTCCGCGACGTAGCTAAGTCTTACGAGATTAACTTTCAAAGGGATGACCAAGTTTGCTCCTTCCATAAGGTAGAACTGCGACTTCCATTTGTGGATCGTGATGTTGTGCATTTCTCATTAGCCTTGCCTCTGCGTTTGAAGATCGAGTCTGCTGAAGATAGGCTTCGGAAAAAAGTCTTGCGAGAGGTAGCTCAATACCTCGATATACCTCTATTCATTGCCAACAAAACCAAAAAGGCGGTTCAATACACAACTGGAGTGAATAGAGCTCTTCAAAGATTGGCGAAAAGGAAGGGATTGTCCTTGCGAGAATATGTTGAAAATAATTTCAGAGAAGTATACCCTTTATCTTGAATAAGATTGGATGACACAAGGTCTCGGCTACTAGATGGAATAACTTTCTATTTAAATTAGATTGGCGTAGATGTTACAACAAGTATGAATGATTCCGCATCTACAAAAGAATATGGATCAAGTGGTTCTGACCTTCCATTGATGAGCACAGAGAAATAAAAATTTGGAAACAGACTTTTCACAAACAACAACTGTCGATCAAAGCGTACTGTGCAGATTTGATGGACCTACTAAAAACTCCACAATCATCTCTTTGTTCTTTCATCTAAGTTTTTTTCTCCACATTTTGGGCATTCTCTGACCTCGAAGCAATTCCAACGCCAACCACAAGATTGGCAAACATACAAGTGCATGCCATTATAGATCCTCTGAGTCACGAATAAACCTCTTCTTCTGCGATAATAGAGATCTTGTGTAAGAGATCTTGGTTTAAGGTTAGCTACGATGAAAAAGTATACCACAATAGTATGCTTATCTCTTGTAGTCAAAAACTCTATGTTGGTAGCACAATAGAAGTAACAGATGAAGAAATAGAGAACTTTACACACGTAAACAACTAGAAAGTCAAAGGAATAACCATAGGCATACGGAGATCTTAAACAAACAAGGAAAGAACCAGTTGACAAATGAAATTTTTCTTCCCCTACGGAAGCCTATTCACTGCAGTTAAACTCATGCAAACTCGTGTTAATTTTGTCAATGACTCTAATTTAACGAAAATTTAAATTGTAGAGAGGGACAAACTAAGCCTCTTTAGTGGAAAGGTAAATTCTTAGTTATCCATCATTGGAAGCATCAAGATGACAGAAACCGTAGTCGTGTTTACTCCTAGGTATTTGGATCATAAAACCGGGTTAGGCCATCCGGAATCTCCTGCCCGCCTCAGAGTAATAATGAGAAAGTTGAATGAGAGCGCTCTTTTTGAAACTGGAAAATGTTCTCTAGTTAAACCTAATGTTGCGAACATCAAGGATGTTGAGCTTGTTCACGAAATCGACTATATCCAGCTTGTTCAGCGGGTTTGCGCGTCTGGTGGAGGGCTTCTGGACCTCGGCGACACAGTTGTTTCTTCTGAAAGTTTTGAGGTGGCTCTTTTAGCTGTCGGAGGAGCAATGAAGGCAGTTGATCTGGTTATGGCTGGAAAGTTTCGAAATGCCTTCGCCCTTGTTAGGCCTCCGGGGCATCACGCTGGTCCGGACTACGCTTTAGGCTTTTGCGTCTTTAACAACACTGCAATCGCTGCAGCTCACCTCCTTCGCCATTTCAACCTCGAACGCATCCTAGTCTTGGATGTAGATGCTCATCATGGAAATGGGACGCAAGAGATCTTTTATGACAGCGGTAACGTTCTCTACGTTAGTCTGCATCAAGACCCCATTGAGTTTCCTGGAACCGGGTTCGTAGATGAGGTGGGCGAGGGAAAGGGCTTAGGTTATACTGTGAACATTCCCTTTCCCTTTCGAATCAACGACCAAATCTACTTCAAAGCCTTCAACCAAATCGTGGTTCCCATAATCCAGCAGTATAAACCACAATTCATCCTTGTTTCCGCAGGCTTTGACAATCATTACACAGATCCGGTTGCCAGCCTTTCTTTATCCGCCTCAAGTTACGGTAAAATCTTTGGGAAGATTATGGAATTAGCGTCCAACTTTTGTGCAGGAAAGCTTGTGGCGATTCTAGAAGGCGGATACAGCTTAAGATTTCTTGGAAGAATGGCGGTTTCGGTTATCGCAAGGATGGTTGAAGTTCAATATTTAATTAAAGACAGGCGCCCTGTGGTGGGTTTGGGATTACGGAAACGGGCTGAAAGAATAATAGAAGAAGTGAAGAGGGTTCAATCGTCCTTTTGGGATATTTAAACAGAATTCTTTCATGAAATAGAGTAGATTTGGAAAGAAAGAACGCTCTCGTAGGTTGTACGGTTGAATTGAAAAATGCTAGGGCTACTCGATGACTTCGATGGCACCCTCGGGACATTGCACTTCGCAAGCTCTGCAAACGAGGCATTCGTCGTTATTCACAACAACAGATTTCTCATCTTTCATTTCAAAAACCTCAACGGGGCAAGTGTCGACGCATGTTCCGCATCCAGTGCATTTTTCAACATCGACTTTGACTTCTACCATGTAATACTCAACTCCATTTTTTAGATTTTAATGAAGTAGATGCTTTGGCATAAAAACGTTTTGCACTTAACGTATTTCCTCTTTTAGTCTCAAAAGAACGCCGTCAATCGTTGTCCTAGCTTTTTCCATTCTGCTATGGTATTCTTCAACGAGTTTGCCGTATGCTCCCTTAGATATTTCTCCGCGTCTATACCGAGCTTCAACCCGCCGAATGTCCTTTTCTACACCATCAAAGATTGTTTCAGCTACCTCAATCTGCCTCATTATATTTGCGTATTTGGACCCAACTCCTCGTATCTTTCCTCCAAGATTAGATAAATCTCGAGAAAGCGTGGAAAGACGTCCTTCCAACATTCTTTTCCGAACCTTATATCGGCGTCTACGAATCCTTCCCTTCCGTAACTTCTCTTCCATAGATTCGCGCTCCGCCAGAATCCTAGTTTTTTCTTCATACTTTTCAACGAAACTTCTAAGATCTTCTGGTGGAACAGAAACCATTGGAAACGTGGTGACCTTGGGTGCTCGCCAGAGAAAGGCTATTACGGAAGCAATAATTATCAAAATTCCTATCCACAGCGTAGGATAGAAAGAGGCCCAAAACACAAGGTATGAATATTTGATGTTAAACTCAAGATTTTCGAGCGATGTTACATTGGAGAAAGTAAAGGTTACGGTTTCTTGAAAGGTGCCTTTTTCGAAGTTGTGGGGATTCAAAGGAGTGGATGATTGGAACTCGGCGCCTTTGGGGAGGGTTATTGAGACAATTAACTTTCCTATTGTGAAATTGAATCGTTCAAAGAATGTAAAATCCAAGTTATAGTTGAGGCCATTCTGTTGAGTAATGTATTTTTGCCACGGAATACGATAACTTAGATAGAACTTTTCCGTTTCAGTTGTATACAAGACCTCTCTGAGAGTTAACGTCACCATTTCGTTTTCCGTTGACTCTTCAATCCTACCCATTTCGTCTCGCGCTGCGAAGGCGTAGGCACCCTCAGGGAAACCAACTTTTACATCGCTTGTTTTGTTTCCTATGTTGGTTATGTAGTAAGCGTTTGTAACATAAATGCTTCCCCACTGATCTAAGACTATCTCTCGTTTTATTTCGTTAAACTTTATTTCAACGGGCGGACGCTCGAACTCGATGTAGAAATATTCACTTGACAAGGAGACATCATACAACTCATCAATTATTTCGTCGTATTCATCGTAGAGAAAAATGCTAGAGACGGTGGAGGGATTGAACTCTGAAGCATAAATCCTTGTGCCATCTAGGGAGATGTAGACAACCTGAATGCCATCCTCAAGGTACGTGGAATTCTCATTCGAAACGCTGATGTAATTGTATTCTGAATCATAGAGTCCAGATATCTCTACCTTAAGGGTTTCTGCGTTGGAAACGTTAATCTCCACTCCGATCTTTAAGAAATCGAAGTTTCCATCGTTGTCAGTATCAACTCCACTGTCATAGATAGTGCCTGTAAGATTTGCCGCTGGGCTTTGGGCACTAACTTGGGGCAACTGCACCCAAAAAACTGACAAAATTGTAAAGACCAGAATAGAAACTGCAAGGGTTGGCACAAGTCTTTTGTGCGCATAGGTATTCTTCAAGCCACTCACCATCTGGGGAAACACTTCTTTTAATTTGCTTGCCTAACTATCAGTAAATCCCTTTATTTACTTTTAGAAAAGTAAGGGAAATCTCAAGTAAATAAGAGTACTCGTATGCTATTTCCGTTTTCTGAACAGAATTCCTTCACTTCCAAAGTCGCAGTGGACCCTGAATTCAACTTCCACTAGTTTCTGGTCTTCCACATCATCAACGGGCGCTTGCGCGCGCGCAAGCGCTTTGGGCGCATTCGTTTTTGAATTGAGTTTTGAGAGGAGTTTTGATATTATATACATTTTTCGTGGGTATAATCTCGTACATAGGAACTACGCTTAGATCCTATTTGACGCTTAAACTTGAGAATTCCATTTATTTCTCCTTTTTATGGATCTAGATCTCTCTATCAAAAGCGAAACATTATGTCTTAGCTAAAGAAATTTTAGTTTTTGGGTTTAAAATCCATCTTGTTTAAGATAGTAGTCGTCTTCCTTTTTGGACCCGAAGCTTCTTACGCCTTTCTCTTTTAGTTGTTTCTTAAGTCTTTTAGCATAGTCGCAGCTGATTTCTCCCTTTTTTTCCAGATAGCGGATTATTTCTTCTGCTTGTTGCTCGGTGTCGCATCTGCGAAAGAAATCGATTACGTCAGGCATATAATTTGCAAATTTCCTCGATGCCGCTTTCTCTCCGGTTTGAGGGTCGGACCGAACAGAGGTTATCGCTATTCTGCAATCTCCAACTTCCAGTTCTTGAGCCAAGTGCGGAAAGGTTTTCCTGAACTTTTTGTTGTCGATGGCCATTTTTTTGCCTGGGCACTCTCCGTCGTTTGTGTAGCCTCGTTGAGGATAGTCGTTTCTTTGGTGCTCAATTTTTTCTATGTTATGAGACATATTTAAGGTTGATTCAAGTATTCCCCTGACTCCAGATGGGTTACTCTGTGGGTAGAAACTTTTCAAGCGGGTTCTTTTTGAGAACCTTTAGGAGCCGAGGAGAACTTAGACCGATTACGGCATCTCCATATATCTCGCATCTCTCTGAATGCCCTAATTTCTCAAGGTCTCTAACCGTAATTTCTGCTTCATCACCAGAAGAGAGAACGAGATGGATGTGAAACGAAGATTCTTTTTTACCTTCCTTAGTCACTGAACGCCATTCGGAACTCGCAATCCTGTATCCATACTTTTTAAGTTGATCTATAACAGGTTTTGGATCTTCGGAAAATGTGAGTATGTCTATGTCGCTGTTTTTATGGGCTGTTCCCCTCCAAACGCTTCCAACAAGTTTTGCATTGAAATCCTCCAGCGTCTTCATTATTTGGAGAGCCTCTTTTCGCATTCGCAAAAGCCTTTGTCTTCTTGAAGAACCTTCTTTCTCTTCAGCGATTTTATCAAGTTCCTCTGCAACTTCTAGGTTGCTTGGAAGAACTCGAGCGCTCAACATTTTTGCAGCTCGTTTCTTCGCTTGCTTGTACTCTTTCTCCTGGGATGAGTAGAGTAGAGTAGCAGCTTCTTGAGCAACTCTTTTTCTTAAGCTCGTTAGACGGTTACCTTTCAAGACTTCTCCTCTAATGACTTAATTTCAAGTGAAAAACTTGAGTTTTGCTACGAAGCTGTTGCTGGTTGAAGGGTAAGCTTTGACTTTCGGATGCCCACATGGCGTAGAGGAGTTATTTTTTTAGCATCGTTGTAGACGTCGGAAGCAATCTTCCCCAAGACGAGTTCTTGAACAAACTGGTCGAAAGTGAGTGATGACGCCTTTTCTTCAACATTTTTTCTCATAACATCACGTATTTCCTGTTCTTGGGAGGTCTTAATGCGCGCAAGAGAGAAAACGGAAACAGCCAGTCTTAGCCCATAACCATCCGTAGTTTTGACGCTGAAGATTCCATCCACTCGCGTTGTTCTTCTTCTAACCAAGCTCCTCAGATAATCGCGGGAGTATTCATGTCCTTTAAAAATCGTGCGGGCAGTTTTACCTTCAACATCTGCAACTTTAAAATACATTTTCAGATATTGATGCGCAAAGTCGTTGGTGATATCGTAGAGGGTGGCGTCCACTACTCTTCCAACAAGTTTTGAGGGGTCGTCTGAAGGTACGGCTCCCAACTCAACTCCGCCAAAGTATGGTGGAGACAATACCCTGTACCAAACCTTGCCGCGCCACTTGTCTTTTACTCGTCCCTTCTTCTTTGACACCTTAGACCCTCATTGCGACTGGAAAGATTTCGTATGGCACTATTAAAAGCTTTAGCGCTTTCACACCTCATTCAAGTTTTTTAATTCCACCCATCAATGCTCTCAGAACTTCCGGAATTATGACGGTCCCATTCTTCTGTTGGAATTGCTCTAGAATAGCAATAATTGTTCGGCTGGTTGCGAGGGCGGTGTTATTTAAAGTGTGCACGAAACCAGCTGGGGCTTGCCCTGCCTTTTCTCTGAACCTTATGTTTAGTCTTCTTGCTTGATAGCTTGTGCAATTGGAGTTTGATCCAGCCTCTCTGTAGGTGCCATCAGCCATCCATACTTCTATATCGTATTTCTTAGCTGCTATTATTCCAATGTCTCCAGTGCAGACGTTAACAACCCTAAAGTGTAGCCCTAAGCTTTCGTAGAGGGCCTCAGAATTGTTTTGAAGTTCTTCATGGAACTTCCATGAATCTTCTGGTAAACAAAAAATGAATTGTTCAATTTTATTGAAGTGGTGCACCCTAAATAAACCCTTGGTGTATTTGCCATGGGCACCAACTTCTTTTCTAAAGCAAGGGCTGACCCCTACGAATTTTATCGGTAAATCTTTTTTGTCGATCGTCTCATCCATGAAGGTTGCAGCCATGGGATGTTCACTTGTCGCTATTAAGTAAAGATCTTCATTCTGTAGCTTATACAGTTGATCTCCAAAGAATTCTAGGTCTGTAACGCCCAAATATGGCTTCTTACGCATCATGAAGGGAGGTTCTATCAAAGTGTATCCCCTTTTTCGAAGAAAGTCTATCGTATAGTTCATGATTGCGTAGTCCAGTCGAGCTAGGTCCCCTTTTAAATAGTAGAAACCGTGACCAGCAACTTTGGCAGCCCTGTCGAAATCTATTAAACTCAGATTCAAAGCAATTTCAACGTGGCTTTTCGGTTTAAAATCAAATTGAGGAGGCTTGCCAACGATTTTCACAACCACGTTTTCGCTTTCATCTTTACCGAAAGGAACCGATTCGTGTAGAAGGTTGGGAAGTCTTAGTAGAATGAGATCAACTTTTTCTTTGTATTTCTCGACTTGCTTTTCTATTTTCTTTATGTCTTGCGGTATCTTTTTTGCCTTTTCCATCTGTCTGCTGGCATTTTCTCTCCTTTTCTTTAAGCTTGCAATTTCGGCGGTTAGTACCTTTCGGCTATGCCTCAGCTCGTTTACTTTCGTCAATAACCTTCTCCACTGTTCGTCATACTTGATTAAATCGTCGAGCATCTTGATTTTTTCAAGGTCTCCCCTCTTCTTTAGGTTGTTTCTGACGATTTCTGGATGTTCTCGGATAAATTTAATATCTAACAAAGCGCAGCCTCTGAAAACATTTGCTTCTAAGTTTACATAAAACTCGAATATTTAACCTATGCGACAGAGCTGAACGCGTAACTTAGGACTCCAAATTGTTTCGGTGCGTCTTGAATCTTTTTGCAACAGAAAAAGCTTTTTCCGAGACAGAGACGCAGGATAGGAGGTCGTCAATTGTGGCTATGAACGTCTGCAGATTTGTTTGACACTTTACTGTTGTGAAAACTTGGGATCCACTACTCACTGTTTTGACGGAGAGGCCCGGCGGGACTTCCACGTTATCCGGAGAAACGGCTTTTGCCACGGCTTCTGCCTCTCTCTCATTTCTGTAGGAAAGCTTGATCTTAGCTTCCAAGTTGTGCATCCTCCAACTGTTTCTTGACGAGTTGATCCACAAGTTTAATGAAGGATTCTATATTTTTAATCGGTATCTGGGCTCCAGCGGCTACGTCGTGTCCTCCTCCTCTACCCGAATATTTTTCAGATGCAATACGTAGGACTTCTCCAAGGTTTAGACCCTTTCTTCTTAGAGGTTCCAATGCCCTAGCCGACACCTTTACTAGATCTTCTCCTGAGATTGCGGAGTAGATAATTATAGGTTTTTCAAGTTTGGAAAGAGATATCGAGAGTATGGAGGAGACTGGGCTGATTACCTTTTCGTCTATGACACCGTCTCCTCTCACAACGTAGATGCTCTTCAATTCTTCGAGTCGCTCAGGTTTTTCGGTTACCCAGGATAGATATTTGGTAATGGTTCGCCGATATTCTTGCATTACCTCGGTTGCTTCTTCAAAACATTTTCCTCGATCTCCCATGCAAATGGCTATACCAAGGCCAGTCTTGTCCATGCGTCCTGTAGCATTAAGCATAACAGTGAACTCTCGAGCGTCTCTTAGAGGGGTCCAAGGTTCTTCACGAGTTAGCGTATAAACGTTTCCGATCAAATTGAATGCAACATCACTTGCGAAACCTTTCGACACTAAGTAGTCAGTGAGGGCGGAGAAAAGTTTCTTCTTCTCCTCTTCTGAAAGGTCTCTTAAAGCGCGCCACTTGTCTCCTTGTTTGGGTTTGATTCCCAGACTTGCTAGGAAAGCTAGACTTTTGTCTTCTTCTCCGCTTATCCCCGGAATGAAGGGATTTGTGGTGCGGGCTATTGCCTGATGAATTGGGCGCGTTTCCCTTCCGAAAAACAAAAGGTCGGTTTCTACATTGAGGCAACCTGCTTCCACAGCGTCTTCCACTATGTTTTCGTTGGCACCTCCCAATTTTCGCTGGCCAGATTTATCTTCATATTTGTCTTGCAGGTCTCCTAAAGCTCCTATCACCGCGAGATAAGCTAGGTCGATGTTGGTTTTATCTAGAGACTTGGCAACGAGGTATGCTACTCCAGCCCCGCTGATATCACGAGAACCGTCGATTCCGTGAAAATGAGGATTCACATGGATGAAGCTTGAGGGGGTTTCGGTTGCAGCTTGATGATGATCAAGAATAATTACGTTTTGGTTGGAGAGTTTTTCGCTCAGCAGGTCAAGGTAGCCGCTTCCCGAATCGGTGAAAATGGTTAGAGGAGACTTCTCGGCGGCTATTTGATCGACTACTTTCTCGTCAACCCACTTTGCAATCCGGAGGCGAAATTTCCCTCCTTTTCTGATTAGAGATTTTCCGATTATACCTGCAGCTGCTAAACCGTCTGCATCTATGTGAGAGGATATCCGGACAATTTCTCTTTTTTCAATATTTTCTTGAATGAAGCTAGCTGCCTCAGAGGCGTCTTTCATAATTGCAGCGATCTGTTTCTTCGTTACGGGCAAAACTGAACCCCGAAACTAAATTAGGGAAGTCGCTTTCGCTTCGTATTTCCAGTCAGGTGGTAAAATACCTTTGCGTTTATAGTATCTGGCAAGCTTGTAAATCTTGGCTTCAATGATCTGGAGGGACCGTTTGTTACCTAAATCCGCCTTGTTCTTGTCGAGATGAACATGAAGACGTGTGGCTTTTCTCATTAAATTCTCCAAGCCTTCCGGAAGAGATGGCGCTAACTCTTTTTCTTTCAAAATCTGGGAAACGGATTTTCCAGTGATTGGCTTGGTTAAAGGGATGCCATGCTGATCCCGTAGAATTACTCCGATCTTACTAAGAGGTTGCCCCTCTTTAGCCAGCCTTATGACCAAGGCCTCCACTTCTTCAGCAGTGTATCTACACCAAGCTGGCGTCCTCTTAGTAACTGGTCTTGTTTGATGCGACCTCCCCTTCAACTTCTTTGGCAATTATTCTCCTCCGAAAGCTCGTTAAAAGCGGGTAACGCAGATATTTAAAATCTTCGTTTAGAGCTAGAGGTGTACCACTTGGCAAATTTCTGAAGAGCCTCAGCCCGATGTGAATGCTCGTTTTTCTCGCTTGTTTCCATTTCTGCGAATGTTCTTTTTCCGCCGCCTGAAGCTTCGAATATAGGGTCGAAGCCGAAACCAGAGCTTCCCACCTCTTCTCGAGAAATTTTCCCATGTGCTTTACCATGAAAGCACTTCGGCGCTTCTTCTTGACTACTGAAGGCGACCACGGACTGGAAATAGGCGTCTCTTTTGTTAACGTTTTCCATCAACTTCAGAATGCCTCTGGTTCCGATAGTTCTGTAAACGTAAGAGGAATAGGGGCCAGGAAAACCGTTTAACGCTTTGATGAAGAGACCGGAATCCTCTACAATTACGGGAAGACCTGAGTTTTTCACGGCATCTATGGCGCTGGCTTTAGCAATGTTTTCTAGGTTATCATCTTGAATTTCAGCAGTTTCTATTCTGAGCATGGCTGTCGCAAGCTTATATTTGGAAAGCACTTGACAGGCTTCACTAAATTTGTGAACGTTGCTAGTCACGAAAAAAGCTACCCTACCTCTCAAAAAGTCGGCAAAAATGATATCTTTCTTTTTAATACACAATCTACCTCCGTCCTCAATCATTAACTAACTATTTATGCAACTATCTCGAGTCAAAGACAAATAAGATTTCTGAAAGAGGTGAGAAAATGATAGAATGCTTTCAGCACTTGATATACGATAAAGCTGAGTAAAAAGTACTAACTAAACCCTTTCTTTTTTCTAGACTGCCATTGAATTAACAAATTTTAGTGATTAATTAAAAGTTAGTAGTGACCTTCGTTTATTCTAAACACATTCAAAGTGTTCTTTGTTTTCTAAAGAGATAGTCCCACCATACCTCTATTCATGATAAAAATTTTCCAAAGAAAAAAGATATAGAAAATTGGAGATTGAGAATAGATGTTAGCTTGTGAGCTTAATATCTACTTCTTCTCGGGGGTCTTCGTTTAGACCAACATTCTCGGCAATATACAGGTCTGCTTGGGTCTGGTTTGAAAGGGACTTGACATTTTTGTCCACATTCGGCACAGACTGCATCGTGCATTTCTCTTGGTTCTCTATAAGACATTCAGATTGCACCTCCTATTCGCTGAAAGAACTAGTTTCTTCAGAACACTAATTCTGGAGTGCTTACCTTAGAGTTGCTTATAAACTTGTAGGCCGGAGTTGAACAAAACAACATTTTCAATCGAATATCACACTTGAATAGAAGCGTTAGCTTTCTTCATTATACTTCCAACTGGTTCTTGATTGTTTGTTCAAGAGAATATCTAATGTTACTGTTTTCTAGAACATCCAAAATATCTTGTTTAGCATGCACGCATTGAACATAATGTTTTCATATAACTACCTCTCGGAAACATAGCGTCCCCTTCTTCCTATCTCCCGAATCTTTTCTGAAACGTTTTTCGCCTCCACTTCCCCCACAACTTTAGCGTATCCTTCCATAACTGCCTTAAAACATTTCTTCGCATGCTTGTAGTGGGTGCTTTGAAAAGCTCTCTTCATAAGGTGTAAGTCAACTCCTTTGGTCTCCAGTTCCGTAGACCTTTCACTTAATCCGAAGTCAACGAAAACAATCTTGCCGTATGAGGTCAAGATCATGTTGGAGGTTGTTAGATCGCCATGAATGATCCCACGCTTATGGAGACGCCCAATCAGTTCGCCGATACGACAGCTTAAGCGAAGCCTCTCCTCTGGAGGAAGACTGTTCAAGACATCCTTAACCTGTTCCCCCTCCACAAATTCCATAATAATATTTGCTTCTGCCATTTCAACCATGAAAATTGTTGGTGTAGGAACCCCTGCTTCCTTGGCTTTATGAATAATGTGAGGCTCATGTAAAGTTCGTTGAGATCGAATTTCCTTGTCCAACTCTTGGATGCGATACTTCTTTGGCAGTCGCCGCTTCATTATAACCTTGCGGTCATGCCACTCCTCTAAGTATAGGTTGGCTTCGGCTCCCTTCTTGATAAGCAAGGTTCAACCCTCAACCCAAGGTGCGGAAACTTCGTCCAGTCGCCACTTCAGCTTAACAAAACTTTTCTCTACAGGAACCGTTATGTTGCTTTTGTACGCAAGAATTCCAGTCCAAGCGATCATAGCTCCGTTATCCAAGGCATATTCTTTTGGAGCTACGCAGAATCGAGCCTTATGATCCTCTGCGATCACCTTAAGCATACATTGCAGTCTCTTGTTGGCTGCCACTCCTCCAGTTAAGAGAACTTCTGGTTTCTCTGTGTGGGCTAAAGCCCTCTCGGTTACCTCAGTTAGCATGGAGAAGGCAACCTCTTGAAGACTGAAGCAAATGTCTTCCAAGCGATGTCTTTTTTCCTGGAGCAATTGTATAGCCGCTGTGAGAAGCCCGCTAAAGGATAAGTCCATACCCTTCACGGTGTAGGGAAGAGAAACGAAGGTTTTGCCTTTTCTCGCCAATTCTTCAACTAGGGCTCCGAAGGGCGCTCCCCGTCTTTGGCTTAAACCAGCTTTCCTGGCAAAAACGTCGAGGCAGTTTCCTACAGCGATGTCCAAAGTCTCTCCGAAAACGCGATATCTTTCAGCTTCGAAGGCAGAAACTATTGTGTTTCCTCCTGAAACATAAAGAGTAACCGGATCCTTTGCTCCAGTTGCGAGTTTGCCCATTTCAATATGTGCCACACAATGGTTGACCCCCACCAAGGGAACTCCAAGATAGGAGGCTAAAGCGCGCGCTGCAGTTGCACCTGTACGGAGGCATGGTCCTAGTCCTGGTCCTTGAGAAAAGGCGACGAGACTAACTTCTTGAAGTTTCACTCCCGATTTTTCAAATGCTTCTGTCAAAACCTTTTCCGCAACTTCAGCGTGGTGTCTAGCTGCTTCTCTTGGATGGATTCCTCCTTCTTCAGGAACGTACGCGTTGTTTGCGTTGGAGAGAACCTCACCGTCGAAAGAGAGGATTGCAGCGCCAAAATCATCTGCCGTAGACTCGATGCCTAGACAATATGAAACTTCTGAATTAGGCATTGGCAACGTTTCTTACTCCCTTGCAACGAGTGCTACGATTAGAAATCATATATGAAATATTTTTATTCACTGTTAATCCATGGTCTATGTAACATCCAGTGTTAAAACATTTTGTAGTTTTGCTTTAAAGTTTGCTTTTCACCTTCCTGAGAAATAACTACTCGGAAAAAAGCATACATCTTTTTATGTTTTGAAGTTCCTATTTATTATGTAGCTCTCAAGGAAACGATTGATATGCCAAGACGAAACGATCTAGAACACAAAGCGCTACACCTGATCGCTAATACTGGGAACCAAGGTGTGCTCCAGTCTGAAATGTGGCGGAAATTGGATGCAAGCAGCCGGGAAGGCTCTCGAATATCCATAAAACTTGAGAACAAGGGTTTGATTCGCCGTGAGCGAGAGCTCTTCGGTGGAAGATGGACCTTTAGACTATTTCTCAAAAGACAACCCGCATCCATCAACTCTTTAGTTGATTGCCCCTGCCTAATGTGCCCAGATGATCCAAGATGCGGGGCTTGGAGCACAATTTCACCCAACCGATGTGAAAAATTGACAGAATGGATGCTAGATCTTGTGCAAAGGGAAACGAACCCTTCGGGTGAAAGCTAATATTGCCGAGAGTATGGGTGAAAGAACGCAAGAGAGAATTTTATTATCGGAAAGCAAAAGAGGAAAAGTTTCGCTCACGCGCCGCCTACAAACTTCTTCAAGCGGTAAAGAAACATCAGTTCATTAAGCCAGGCTACGTGGTGGTGGATTTGGGGGCTGCTCCAGGCGGGTGGACGCAGGCTTCTGGAAAGATTGTGGGAAGCTCAGGTTTCGTGCTTGGGATTGATCTCAAGTGTATGGAACCCATTGACCTACCCAACGTTCACACCGTCACTGGCGACATAACCGAGTCGCAGATGACCCAAAGTATCAGAGAGTTCCTGCCACGCTCAGCCGACGTTATAGTTTCAGATGTTTCCCCGAATATCTCCGGAATCTGGGAGCTTGATCATGCACGCCAAATAGACCTTGCAAGAAACTCCTTAAGGATCGCAACTTCGGTTCTCAGACAAAGGGGAAACTTTTTCGTTAAAGTTTTTCAAGGAGACATGCTCAACGACTTTGTAGAGGAAGTTAAACAATATTTCAGCTTTGTAAAACTAATTAAACCAAAGGCTAGCAGAGCAAAAAGTTCAGAATTGTATGTCCTTGGAATGAATTTCAAACAATCTAAAACATAATCACACATTTAGTGGCCGTCCGCGTAACTCTGTACAATCACATGTCATCCAATTCTTCGTCGTCATTCGGCCGCCAAATGAATCTTTAAACAATCAAAGATAAATCTATCTATCTCGAACTTAGTAAAGCTAATAACCTTTAATAGGTTAGGAAAAAATTCCAAACTATGCTTTATATGGTGAAGGTATCTTGAGAGTGGTTGCAGCGGATTCAGGTGCCGCTATTTTGAACGACCGCTTTGAACCCTTGGAGGTTGTGGCTGCTGTTGCTACTTTAGTAGAGCCTCCTTATAGAGAGGCTAGCCTTTGCCTAGCTGAACCCATCTTCGCCAACGCGGAGAAAGGGTACCTTTTAGTTGTTCATGAACTTGAGCTTTGTCAGAAACTCTTGCAAGAGGTGAAGGCAGACGTAGTCCATCTCGATGTTTCTTTAGGTGGCATATGTCTAGAAGAACTTTCTGTGGTCGGAATCTCTAAGTTAAGGGTTTCCGGCAATGCAAGAAGGCAAGTTTTGAAGATTCTGCCAAGAATAAGAAAGATCGCTGCAGACATCAGGCGTAGTTACGGGATTGAAGTTCTTGCCCTTGGGAAAGAAAGCATTCCAGTAAGAGTAGCTGAACTAACCTCAGGCGCTCACGCCATCCTTTACTCTATGGAGAAGGCAGTTAAAGAAAAAAGTAAGCTGAGGGTTGGGCTCCCGATGAAATGCCAACCGAAACTCCTTGACGGTGCTGTGGTGTTACGGTCTCTTATACCCGCAGAAGAGGATGTTATAGGTTATGCTAAAGACAATAAGGGAATTCTAGAGGAAGTTCAAACGTCAGAGATGCTCAATCCTTGCGCACGAGGCTTCAGATTGTTAGAAATTGCGCCTAGGATTTGAAGTTTATTTCTAAACTTTTTTCGTTTTGCTTTTCCTCACTTTTACCACTTCAAGGCTCATGTCAACGGCCTTTACATTTTCGGTTATCTCGCCCAAACTAAGAATGTCAACTCCTGAAGCGGCAAATTCCAGGATGTTTTGCTCGTTTATTCCGCCACTGGCTTCAATCAAAACCTTGCTTCGAAGCCCCTCACTCTCGAGCAACACGATTGTATCCTTTATTTGTTGAGGAGAAAAATTGTCAAGCATAACTATGTCGGCCCCAGCCTTCGCAGCCTCCAGCGCCTCATTATCCGAAGAAACCTCAACCTCAATTTTCTTAGAAAACGAAACAGCCTCTATAACCCTTTTCACAGCTTCACCAACATCTCCAACAACCTTCAGATGATTGTCTTTCACAATAATGAGATCGTCTAAATGAAGACGGTGAGTATCGCCTCCCCCGAGCATCACAGCCCTTTTGTCAAAATACAAGAGACCTGGAGCCGTTTTTCGGGTGGAAGCTATGCGAGTTTCATAGCCGGCACGACGAACCTTCTCAATCAGTCGGCTAGTTGCGGTGGCTATGCCACTCATCCTCGTGAGAAGGTTTAGAAGAGTGCGTTCAATCGAAAGAATCGTCCTAGCGTCTCCAACCATCTTCAATACGGTAGCGTTCTCTTCAACTCTGGACCCATCTGACACGAGGGCTTTAACTTGAAAACCAAAGCCTTCTAACAAAGTGAGGGCTTCCTCTATTCCAGCTATCACCGCATCTTCCTTTACAACAATCTCTGTTTCAGCAAGCGTTCCAGAAGGAATTGTGTGAAAGGTGGTTATATCACCTTGACCAAGGTCTTCCACTAGAAACTTGCTAATTTTCTTCTTTAGAATCTTTTTAGGGAGAAACATCATTGATTCCTCCTTTAGCTATATCAACTATTATTTGAACCGCGTTTTCCAAACCATTTGATTCTATAACATCTTCCTGAATATGTTTTGCCCTTTCTTGAAATTGGTTGTTATCCATAATCTTCTGAACGGTAGCAAGAAGCGAATGTCTGTTAAGATCAGCTTGCTCGATCATTTCGGCGACACCCAATTCAACAGCTTTCTTAGCGTTGTTAAGTTGTTCAGTGTGACCGGGTGTAGGCACAAGGATCATGGGCTTCCCATAACAGATGGACTGAACTACTGTTCCGTGGCCAGCTCTACTGATTACAAGATCGCACGCTTTTAAATGTTCAAAGCGGTTATGGACCCATCCGTAAACAGTTACGTTTCCATCCCGAGCAGGTTCAGCTGACCCGTTTGGATAACCAAGAGAAACGACTATCTCATAGTCATCTGGAAATTCCTTGAAGATTTGCCGAAGAATCCCAGTGAAATAGGCGCGTTCTTTCACGGGCCCACTGATTGGTGCAAAGATTAGGTGTTTGTCTTCCGCTAAACCAAGTTTTTTCCGAATTTCTTTTCGGTTCGGCAGGTCATCAGGGTGCACAGAAAGCAAAGGCCCGATAAGCTTAACGCGATTTCGATATGCTTTTGGAATTCGCAGATTTCCAGTTGAGAGGGTGTAGGGAGGAGGAAAATCTGGAATTAGGGTTTTTGTTCCAGTGGTCCATATTTTTCCAATAACTGTGAGGGTGAAGGCGTCTGCCAGTCTGGCGAGTCTCAGAAATCGTTTTCGTCTGGGAATGATTACTTGAAACTGATTTAGAATGCAAATTTCGGGTATCCCTAGCAGTTTTGCAGCCACTAGAGGCGAAGCCCGCGAATCAGATACTACTACGTCAGGTTTGAAGCTCTTCATGAATTTGATTTCAGCGTCAACTTGCTTCAAGAAAGTGAAGGAGGCGAAGGGTCCAGGATTGACTGTTGTTTGCCTGAAATCAACGGTTCCGTCAGGTTTGACAGCGAAACCTATGGGTGGAGCCTCCACCACCGGAAAGCCCTCTTGCTGAGCGTATCGCAACCCTTCTTTATAAGTGGTGAACAGAATTTGAGCTCCATCTTTTTCCAGTCTTCGGGCTATTGGAATGCAACGACCAACATGACCTAAGCCGACACCACATGGAGAGAATTGAACTCGCATGAACTATGTTTCCTCATAGTTTTTTCAGTTCTATATCGCCTTTGGGAGACACTTCCTCAAAGATTATCGCGTGGAACTTGTAGATCTTTGTTCTTTCCAGCAGCCAGCAGTCCGGTGATAAACCTGCTTTCATGCAGCATTGGCAAAGGAACTCCTCCTCTTCCCAATCCCATTCGATTGGCACCTGAGGTAGAAGCAGACCCTTGCAGTAGCTCCTTTCGACAATAAGTCCATCTTGGCCAACCTTAATTTTTGAGGGATAATCTGTGGGTTTCTCAACTTTAACAAGTTGGGGAGGAGTGAGGACACTTACTTCAAAAACTATGGTGTTAAGTTCGTCTGGGGACACTGGAGGGAACCGAGGGTCTTGAGTTGACGAGTTGATAGCGGACTCGATTACAGCTTGGGTTAGAGGGGTTGTTGGATACGGAAAACCGATACAACCCCTTAACGTCTTTTTCCCTTGACAGAGATTGTTTAATGTAACGAAAACTCCGCACCGTTCCGTAAGCTTTGGCGGAGCATCCTTAGGTACAGCTATGATTTTTCTGTCTTTGACATATTCGCCAACAGCCTTTCGTGCGAGCTTAACGAGGAATTTGCCTTCTTCGGGAGTTAGCTGAAACGGCACGTTGTTTCGCCTCTGACCTGCGTGACGATGCAAGCCTAACGGTATTAAAGTTTATTAACCTAACTTATCTCTAATATCGAAAACAAGCTTAAGTCTTTATATTTTCTGAATGCTAAAATTTTCTGGATTCTTCTTGAATTCCTTCCTTTGTGATTGTGAGTTGGTATTTTGTTTCTTTGTTTTAGTCTTTGACTTCATTCTTTCTTTTCTCCTATTTTTAAGGCAAGTATAGAATGGATGCGCGCGCGCGCGCATATCTCGAAATATTTACGGTCAGTTAAATTAAAAGTTAGTAAAGTATCATTTGTTTCTTAGGGAGACTTTAACATATTTTGATTGTTTGTTATAGAGAAAATCTAATGTTACTGTTTTTTGGTGAGAAAAAAGAGGAAAATCGGAGAATGAAATATTTACATTTCTTTTACTAACTTACTCATTTCTTCTCCTGTGAATCCTGTTAGTGTCTCTGTTCTGAGCAAGCCTTTACTGCCCCAACTTAGAAGAGCTTTAGTAATCGTCTCTGCATTTGGTGCTTCAAATATACCTACAAAATCATAACGTCCCATTGTGAAAACAAATGCATTCATTTTTACTCCGTAAGATTTGAAGACCTCTTTTGCTTCCTTCAGATTTGCTGGTAAAGCCTTTATTGTTTCCATCCTTTTCTGAGTGAAATTTCCAAGAATTACAAAATGTGGCATTTCATCACCTCCTCCAAGCTAAGATGAAACCATTGAATCTTGTGTCTTTTTGTTTATAGAGTTTATGTAAGAATTTTCTCAGAATTAATCCGTAAGAATGGTAACGTTTTATAAGATTTAAGAAAGAGTCTTCTAGTATCACGTAGAATGTTTTCTTCTGTAGACTATGACTGCTAGTAGTGTTGCTATCATGAATAGTGGTAGAATAAGGAATGATGGAAACTCTGGGATTATGTTAGTCCAATAAATAGTTAATTTAGGCATATACAGGTCAGACCCTTCTTTGGAATAGAAAGAAACCGTCAAATCCCAGCCTGGATCATGAAGTGAAGTTTCCAAAAGCACTATCGTAACCATGCCAGATCCACCAAATATGCCGTTAACTGACTGTTGGACAGCATCAGTCACAGTCCAATTATACCATTTAGAACTTGTTGTGACCACTTCTGAATCCATTGATGTAGCATTGAAGTCTGGCATATTAGCATGAGTCAATGTTAGCTCAGTCCAAGAATTGTTGGAACAAAAACGAGCATAAACATTGTAAGTCTCTGAGACAGCATATGAATAGAGTTGAAGCGTTGCAACATCAACAACTGCACCATCAGGAACACTGGACAAATTAAATTTTAACCACACTATAGACTCCACAGGCCCAACAAGAATAGGATCTTCATACTTTCCAACTCTTAGGCTGCTCGCATTTCCATGGTTGCCAACCGCAGTAATGTCATCAACGTAAGTATCATCAGTTGGATTAAGAGTTACTTCACCTTCTTGAGCACTGACTAAAGGAATCAAAGCAATTTGTGAAATCAAAATTACCAAAAACAACATTACTAAAAAAGGGGCATTTAACTTCTTCATTTTACATCGTCAGTTAAATCTTATGCTTGACTTTTATGACTTGTGGAAGAAACTTGGATTGATTCTGAATGACTCATACCAAATCATTAGATAGTTAATAATAGTAACTATGAGAGGGTAACTATGTCACTTATACCAGAATTTGAGTTAGGCTT
>JABAOF010003806.1_pt1 | contig 22531 bp, 4 predicted proteins | sample 7062171 | NCBI WGS metagenome assembly JABAOF01 (sample SAMN14538628, study PRJNA623070) | marine sediment metagenome | biome: marine biome [ENVO:00000428]; feature: marine pelagic biome [ENVO:01000023]; material: deep marine sediment [ENVO:00002113] | place: India: Gulf of Khambhat ...
GTGCTGTGCCTGACGCCGGGCAACCCATCCCTGGCTGGGCGCGGTCGTAAATGGTTCGGGTGCAGGCTAATCAGTGCAACTCATCGCTCTGCTACTGGCGTGTTTTCGGTGGCTGGTTGGCTGGCTGCGGACAACTCCTTCCGCAGCGGCCAAGCGACGCTCGCACCCCTTCCACGCCGTGCGGCGATTTGAACCGCTGGAAATCCGAGCGTTGCTGGCCACCACGCCGGTGAGCCTGGCGCCCCTCCAGCCTCTTGGCGGCCGAGCATCTTTCAATGAGGTTTTCGAATCGTTCGCGACCGTCGGGGAATCTGACAGCTTTACGGTCAACGCCGATCCAGGCCAGAGCCTGTCTGTCGTATTTTCCCCGGGTGACCCCTCAATCGTTGCTCAACTCGAATTAAGGGACGCCACCAGCACCGTCCTGGCCTCCGCGGTCGCCTCCGCCGCCGGCGACACGGTCGTCCTGTCACCCACGTTGTTGTCCGATACGGTTACGCAGACTTACAGCATTGGGGCCACCAGTCTTGCCGGAACCGGGTCGTACCAGGTCAGCGTTTTACTCAATGGCCAGTACGAGCTTGAAAACTACGGGGGCGCGGCCAACGACACGGTCGTGACGGCCGAGGATATCAACGCCTCGGCGATCAGCATTGCGCCCACCGCGAATCGCATGTTGGTGCGGGGGGAAGGAAACGGCGATCGCGACGTCTACGCTTTTCAGCTGGACACCGGCCAGACGGCGACGCTGATCCTCTCGCCAGACCAAGCAGACCCGTTCGCTCAGCAGACTCTCGACACGCTGGCCCGCGCCCGCTCTGTGCTGGTGGAAGACCTGAATGGTGACAACCACCTGGATCTGATCGTGGCGCAGCAGTTGTCCGAGCAAGAAGAAGGAGAGGGCGAGGGCGAGGAGTTTGTGGGGGACAGCTTGCAGGTGTATCCGGGCAACGGGGACGGCACCTTCGATCCGCCGTTAAGTTCGTTTGCCGGGTTTCAGCCGCGATCGCTGACGTTGGCCCTGATCAACGACGACTCCGCGCTGGATGTCGTGGCGATTGACGAAGGCCAGGGTTCCATCGTGGTGGCGCTGGGCAACGGCGACGGGACTTTTGCGGACCCGCTTTTTATCAGCCCCTCCACCAGTTCGGCGCATCACGTGACGGTCGGTCACGTGAATAACGACGCGTTTCTGGACCTGGTCGTCTCCAGCCAGGGCTCGAGGTCCGGCAGCGACGGACGGGTCACTCTGTTGACGGGCAACGGGGACGGGACGTTCGCCGCCCCGGTGTTGCTGGACGTCGGCCCCGGGCCCCGCCACGCCCAAATCGCCGACATCGACGAGGATGGCCAGCGGGACATCGTCGTCGCCCTGCGAGGAGACCAGTTCACGGGTGAAGGGGGTGGGGTGGCGGTGGTGCGAGGCAACGGGGATGGCACGTTTCAAACCGCTCAGCACCTGGACCCCGGTCACGGGCTTCCGATCGCCCTGGCGGTGACGGACCTCGACGGCAACGATCGGCTGGATCTGGTTGTCGTCAGCGAAGGCTTGTTGGAATGGCCGGATGTGGCGGGTGGTGTGACGGTGATGTTTGGAGATGGAAACGGTAGTTTCACGCCGCCGGAGGATATCGCTGGTGGCCTCAGCCAGCCGATCGCCATCGATCTGGCGGACATCAACGTGGACGGCAACCAGGACCTGCTGATCGGCAGTATCGGTGCCTCAAGCTTTCCCCGGGTGGGCACCGGCGTGAATGTGTTTTTCGGTGACGGCTTTGGAAACTTTCAGCGGGGCAATTCATTGATCGACGATCAGGTCGGCATCAGCATGGCGACCGGCGATATCGACCAGGATGGGATGACCGATATCGTGGCGCTGACTGCGCCCACCCTCTTTAACAATTCGGTCGCTCTGCAATACCTGCAGCAGTCCCCTACCACGCTCGAACTGCTCGACCCAGCCGGTAATCCGCTGGCCGTGGCGGACCCGGAACGGCTGCTGGACGAGGACGCCCTGACCATCCGGCAATTCACGGCGTCGACCACCGGCACCTACCACGCGCAAGTCAGCACGCGCGGCCCGTACGAACTGCTGGTCACGCGCGGGGCCGATTTTCGCGTGGTGGGCAACGACCATCCCGCAGCCGCTCAAGTCATTGCGGGAAACGGTCCCGTCATTGGTCACTACGACCCCTCGGCCAGCGATGCCGAAGCCATTGATATCTTCAAGTTGTTGTTGGACGGCGAAAGCTTTCGCTGGGACATTCAACGTGCCGGCTGGATCGGCAGCGGCTCGAATCGGGCGTTTGACGGCGCGGCGCAGCTGGCCGGTTTTTCGCAGAACTCCAGCGACGGCTTTGTCGAAGACCAGGGCCGTGAAGTGATCATCGACCCGGCCAACGTCTCGCAGGGCGTCCGTGGCGGGTCCGGCTCGGTCCAGGTCGTGCGCAAGATCTTCGTTTCGCCCGACGAGGGATTTGCCCGGTATCTGGACATCATTACCAACCCCGCCGCCACCAACGTCGATTACACCTACTCGTTGGAAACCGAATTGGGCACTCGCGGTTCGGCGCAGAACACCAGCACCTCCAGCGGCGATGCGGAATTGGACACCGGCGATGCGTGGCTGGTCACCGACACCGGCGTTTTTGGCGAACCGCCGGTGACCCAGGTTATCGGCGGCGCTGGCGGCGCCCTGTCCCCTTCCGCTGCCCAGCTCGATTCATTCGGCGATACGCGTTGGTCGTACCAGTTGAGCCTCGGGCCGGGCGAAACCCAGATCGTCATGCACTTTCTCGCTCAAAGCGCATCCTTCGAAAAGGGCCTCCAGAAGGCGGTGGACCTGGCCGCGCCCGGGCCGACGGCGCTGGCGGGCATGAGCGGCCTGGAAAAGCAGCAGGTCGTGAACTTTGCTCTGCCTGGTGCGGACGAACAGCATTACCGCTTCCAGGCCACGGCGGGCGACGCGTTGATGATTTCCACGGCGACGCCAGGCGCCGGTGCGGGTTTGCCGGTTAACGGTTTTGATCCTTTGGTCGAGCTGTTTTACGACGACGGTGCGGCACCCCTCGTGGCCGTGGCCACCGACGACAACAGTCTGGACGGACGCAACGCTCAATTGCTGTACAACGTGCCGGCCGGCGAGGGGGGCGCCTATCGCGTCGTCTTGAGTCCCGCGGCTGGCAGTACCGCGGGTGACTTCACTTTGCACGTCGACGGTGCGACGGGCGCGTCGCCGACGTTCGTCGTGTCCCAGACCCAGCTGCCCGATCAGGCTTCGGTCGCGGGTTTCCCCGCCAGCTTTCGCGTCGAGTTTTCGGATGCAATGCTGCTGACGTCGCTCGATCCGGCCGATCTGAGGATCAACAGTGCGCCGGCCACCGCCGTGACCGTCATTGACGGCCGGACCGCGGTGTTCGACATCACATCGCTGGGTGCAGGGGCGGGCACGTACGACGTGGAAATCGCCGGGGGCGCGGTAACCAGCCTTGCCGGCCAACCGCTCACCCCCTTCAGCTCGACATTCACCCTGGACATCATCCCCCCGATCGTCCAGACGACGTCGATCACCGAGGGCCAAATTGTCGTGGCAGGTCCTTTGACCTACACCGCCGTCTTCAACGAGGACATGGACAGCTCGTTCCTCGAATCCTCGGACGTGGTGGCCACGAACCTGGCGACGCGAGCCGTGGTCGCCGCCGACGTGGTGGTGTACGACGAGGCGAGCCGGACGTTGACCGCGGATTTCGGTGCCCTGGCTGAAGGATCTTACGAGTTACGCCTGCACAGCGGTGCCGATGCGCTGCGCGACCGAGCGGGCAATTCGCTGGACGGGGACAACAATGGCATCGGCGGCGATGACTTTGTGGTTGCGTTTATTGTGGATGTCGACAAAGCTGATTTTCCCACGCCGCTGGACCTGGTCCCTCCCCAGGGATCGCTGGTCTTCGATCCGCCGGTCCCGGGTGTTTTTCACGTGGCAGGAGACAGTGACGATTATCGCATTGAATTCGATGGCGGGCAGATCGCAACCGTGACGTTTGTCCCTGAGGACCCGCTGAGGGGACGCCTGGAACTGTTCGGACCCGGCGATGTGCTCCTGGGCAGTGCCGAGGCGGCTGCGGACGGCGATCCCGTGGTGTTGTCCACGGTCCCTGTGGCGACCGACGGTGAGTATCGTGTGGTCTTGTCCAGCCTGGCGGGCAGTGGCGCGTATGAGGTCGAGCTGACGTTGAACGCGGCCCGCGAGCTGGAGCATTTTGGGGGGCCGGCCAACGATGACCTGGCCAGTGCGCAAAACATCGACGCCAGCGGCGTGGCGCTGAATGGCACGGATCGCCTGGCGGTCGTGGGACGGTCCAACCGTGATGCCGACTTCTACCAGTTCACCCTGACCGCCGGACAGGTTGCCACCCTGGCGCTGACAAGCCCCGACGGCCGAGTGACTTTGCCCGATCGACCGAGTTTCACTACCGACCTTTTGCTGGAAGGCGATTCCGGCTTTTCCCTGTATCCCCATTTGGCCGACCTGGATGGCGACGGCGGCGATGATTTGATTCTTACCGACCAGGATTCCGGCGGAATCTGGGTATCGCTGGCCGACGCCAGGGGGCAATTCGGCCCGTTCGATTTCTACAACACGCAAAGTTTCGCTTTTCGCCTGGCCATCGGCGATGTCACAGGTGACAGCGCACCGGACCTGCTTGCGCCGACCGGCGGTGCCGGCATCCACTTGTTGGTCAACCAGGGTGACGGCACATTCGCTCCCCTGCAAGTGATCGATGCGCCCAACGATGACGGCTTGATCGAACTGGCCGACGTCGACGGGAACAACTCGCTGGACATCGTTTATGCGGGCGGATCGGTATTCTGGCTGCGGAACCTGGGCGGCGGCGCGTTTGATCCTCAAGCCACGCTGGTCAGCGGCAATTTTGATTGGGTCCGCCTGGCCAACCTGAATCCCGCCGAGGACGCGGACCTGGATCTGATTGCGGGACGCACTTTTGGCACCAGCTTGACAACCGCCTTGAACGATGGGGCCGGTGCCTTTCCGGAACCGGTGGTTAACGACCTGGGCAGAGACTTCCGCATCGATTTTGGATACGCCCCCCCCGTCACGGAACTGACGGGCGACAGCCATCTCGACCTGGTCCTGGCAGACCGCTTTAACAGCACCATCCTGTTGCTGCCCGGCAGCGGGGACGGAACGTTCGCGGCGCCGCAGCCCATCGTGGTGCCCGGACGGGTGCAGGACGCCATTTCCGCTGACGTTGACTCGGACGGACAATCCGACCTGCTGGCCGTGCTGGACGTCTCCGACTGGCGATTGGTCTGGTTGCGAGGTCTGGGAGACGGGACCTTTGCGCCACCCCTGACGCTTCAAACCAACCTGAATGACTCCGGCGTCATGGCCGGCGACATCCAGGGCGATGGCCTGGTCGACATTGTGACTCCGGGTTTCGACCGCACGGGGGGCGTGTTCGTCAAACGACAGCGCCTGGATATGACGCTGCGGCTGTTGGACGAGTTGGGCACCGAGCTGGCGCGGGGCGTGGCGGCAGGCGACCATGTAGACCAGGCGATCATCGATTTTCGCACCGCTTCCGGCGGAACGTATCACGTTGAGGTGAGCGGTGATACGCGCGACTACAGCCTGCTGGTCACCCGCGACGCATCGTTCGACTTTGACGACGGCCCGCTGGACATCGTCGGACAGAACATCGGAAACACGGGAGTCGTCGTCGGCGGTTTTGCGACCGAAGTGGATGACGGTGTGACACGAGGTCTGAACGATGGGTTTTACATTGCCGAGCTGGTCGACGCCGGCGGATTCATCTGGGATATCCAGGGAAGCGGAGACGTATGGCGAGGTTCGAGCAATGCTTTCGACTTTGGTGGCATGACCAATTGGGACGCTTTTTTCTTTAACAGCGCCGGCAGCGAAGAAAACGGGCGGGAGTTTGTCTTCGGCACATCCGCTTTTGGGAACATCGAACTGGTGCGCAAGATTTATGTGCCCAGCGACGGTGCCTTTGCCAGGGCGCTTGATATTTATACGAATGTCGGCGTCGCCCCGATCGAACACACCTTCCGTGTCCAGTCCGACCAGAGGAACATCACCAGNNCACCAGCCGCATCACCAGCAGTGGTGACGATGCGTTCACGACCGCGGACGAGTGGATTGTCACGACCCAAGCCGACAACCGTCCCGCGGTCGGCGTCGTCACCGCCGGCGTGGGAGCCCAGCATCCGTCTTTTGTTGCCAGTGGCAACGAAATCCGTCACGACTACACGCTGAATCTGGCCCCCGGCGAAACGCAAATTGTGATGCATTTCGCCGTACAGGATTTTGATGCGACCGCAGCCCAGCAGCGCGTGGTCGAACTGGCGGCGCTGCAAGGGGGTGCTCTGGCTGGTTTGTCACGGGATGAGCAGAGCCGTATCGTCAACTTCAACGTGCCGGGGGGCGATGCGTTTACTTTCGAGGTCACCGCTCCCACCACGTTGACCCTTGCTTCGCTCACACCGGGCGATGGTCCAGGCCAGCCGGAAAACCATCTCGATCCGGCAATCGCGTTGTATTACCTCGATGGGGCCGATCCGGGTACGCCGGTGGCCAGCGATGATAACGGCGCCGCGGATCTGCGGAATGTCCTGGTGAATCATGTCGTCGCTGAATCGGCCCTGGGCCGCTATCGAGTCGTCGTCGATCAGGTATCGGGCAGGGGTACGTACGTCCTGGACATAGGGTCCTCGACGGCGGGCGCTGTCAGCGGGTTTTCGCCCTTTGAAGTCACGGCCACCGATCCGTTTGACGGCGTGGCCCTGTCTGTCTTCCCGGACCGTTACACGATGGAGTTTTCCCAGCAGGTATTGCTCGACTCCCTGCAACCCCAAGATCTGCTGGTCAACGGTGTGGCGGCGGGCAGCGTGGAGGTGATCGACGGCGACACGTTGGCCTTCGATATCACGCCGGCGCTGGCCGGCGACGGGCGCTACGACGTGACCATCGCCGCTGGCGCGCTAAGCAGCGTATCGGGAGAGCCCATTCAGGCCTTTGCGGCGTTCTTCGATGCGGACGTCACCGCACCCTTTGTGGTGGCCAGTTCCATCATCGAGGCAGATCTCTTGCCCGCCGGACCACTGACGTACGAGGTACAGTTCAGCGAGTCGCTGAATCCCCTGGAACTGGGCAGCGAGGACGTGCAACTGGTCAACGATTTGACCGGGGCGATGCTTCCTGCCGCCAGCTTCGTCTATGACGACGGCACCCGGACGCTGACGGTTGGCTTCGACACGTTGCCCGACGGTGCGTATACGATGCGTTTGAAGAGCGGCCCTGATGGATTCCGGGACTTGCTGGACAAGCCGCTGGATGGTTCACCCTCTTTCCCCTTACCCTCGGGTGACGGTTCACCGGGCGATGACTTTGTGGTGCATTTTGATGTCGATATGGCGACCGAGTCGTATCCATCGCTGGTCGGCGTCGGCCCTCCCGGATCGCTGGTCTACGACCCCCCCGTGACGAGGCTGTTTCATGCAACGGGCGACACCGATTCGTTCACGGTGGCCCTGGATGCGGATCAACTGGCAAGCGTTCGGCTGACGCCACGGGAGGCAGGGATGACCGCCAACCTGGAGCTGAGCGGTGCGGGGGGCGTGCTGTCATCGGCGACCGCCTCCGCACCTGGTCACAGCGTCCTGATCCAGACCGTGCCGATTGCCGCGGCCGGGACCTACACGGTGCAGTCCACGGCGCTGGCCGGCGCCGGTGGATATGAAATCGAAATTGTGCTCAACGCCCTGCTCGAAGATGAGGCCTTCGACGGCGCGAACAACGACACGATCGGGGCGGCCCAGGACCTGTCGTCTTCGTCCGTAGGGCTCATCGACGCCGCGGATCGCCTGGCAGTTCTGGGGGTGGCCGACGAGGGCGACGACCTGTATCGATTCACGCTCGCGGCCCAGGAGACGGCCGACATTGTGCTGGCTTCGTCCGCACAGCTCGATCTGGCCCTGCTGGATGCCGCGGGAAACCTGCTGGCCCTGGGGTTCGACGGGGCCACCAATTCCGTGGCGATCGTCGATCGCTTGGTCGCTTCTGCGGCGGGGGATTACTTCGTCAAAGTCACCGGCAATCCCAGCTCGGCCGGCGCAAACTATCAGCTGATCGTCACGCGAGGGGCCCAGTTCGATCGGGAGCTGAACGACCAGCTGGGCGGTGCCCAGGACCTGCGGCTGGTCGACAACGATGCCGGCATGTTTGTGGGCCAGGTCCTGGGCGCGGTGCACATCCCGCCAGCCCTGAACGACGAAGTCGAACCCAACGACGCGGGAAATAGCTTTTTTTCCTTGGACGATTTTCCGCTGGCCAACGATCTGTCGGGAGGATTTACGGTCGATACATTCCTGTCCGGGAGCGACGAAAACGAAGTCACCGTGTATCGGTTGTCCCAGGAGGTACTGGGGCAGACCGATCCAACCGATCAGGTAGATGTGTTCCGGTTCTTTGCCAGTCCGGGCGACGACTTACGGATCACCCTGGGACGACTCTCTGGCAGCCTCAATTCACTGCAGCTGCGGGACAACCGCGGCCGGTTCCTCGGCAGCGTATCGTCCAGCGGCAATGCCCGGTTCCTGAGAAACGATGATTTTGATTATGTGGGTGACTATTACGTCGCTGTGCGTGGCAGCGGAAACAATGCCTATCGGCTGAACATCGCGCGCCTCGACACCCAATCGCCCGTGGCCATTTTCGGGGACGACATTTATCGCTTGGAGGCGGCTGCGGGAGATCAAATCGAACTGCATACGATCACGCCGGGTGACGGCACGAACCATCCGCCCAACCTGCTGGATCCCATGCTGGAACTGTTCGACGCCTCGGGACAGGTCGTGGCCGACGATGAGGACAGCGGCGACGGCCGAAACCCGCAGCTCAGTTTTACCGTTCCCGCGGGGCAAGGGGGTGTTTTCTATGCGCGGGTGTCCGCCCAGCACGACACGACCGGCGACTATGTCCTGCGGGCAGCCCGCCAGGGCAGCCAGGCGTTTCCCGAGGCCCTGCCTGTCGTTGTCGACATCTCGCCGGATCCCGGTCAACCCCTGAACACGCCCCCCACATCGCTGTCGGTAACTTTCTCGGAGGCGATCCGGGCCGATTCCCTCGATACGACGGACCTCACTTTCGAGGACGCCAACGTCCGCGTCGACAGCGTTCAGCTGGTCGGACCGCGCACGGCACAGTTCGCCATTTCGGTCCCCAACACAGAATCGGTTTATTCCTATACCCTCTCCAGCGGCGCGATCCTCGATCTGCAAGGCGCGGGCAATGTCGCCTTTGACGGTTCATTCGAAATCGACTTGACGGGCCCGCAGATTATCGATGTCGTTCCCTCGATGCAGGCTGCCGCACCATTCGACCGCGTGCGCTTTGTTTTTGACGAACCCATCGACGAAGGGGACCTGCGGAACTTTTATTTCCGGGTCACCACGCCCAGCGGATCCAATCCGTCGATCCGCGACATCGATGTCGATGACGACCGTGAGGTCCGCATCAAGTTTGATGACCAGTCCGAGAACGGCACTTACACGGTCGAGGTGTTTCCCAACATCCGGGATGTTGCCGGTAACCTGATGAACCAGGACGGGGACAACGTCAACGGCGAGCCGGACGAGGACGGCTTTGTCGTGATGTTGACGCTGGCCGCTCCCAACCTGACCGCCTCCAATGTTCTGGCGCCGCTGGTCGCGACCTTGGGTCAAACGATCGGGATCACGTACACCGTCGAGAACATCGGCAGCGATCCGGCCGTGGAAGGGTGGCAAGATCGGGTCTACCTTTCGGACGACGACAATCTGAGCGGCGGGGACATCCGGCTGCTGACAACGCCGGAAGGCGCGACGCTGGGTCCGCTGGATGCCGCCGGAGGCACCAACAGCTCGTACACGCGTACGGTCTTCGTCGACCTGCCCGCCGACGCCGGGCTGGCCGCAGGCAGTTTCTTCATCATTGTCGAGACCGATGCCGAAGAGACCCAGCCGGAAACCGACGACGATGACAACGAAGCGGTCAGTGCCGCGATCGACATCATGCTGCCGCAGTCCCCCGATCTGACGGTCGCGGACGTGACGGCGCCACCGCAGGCACTACCGGGAGAGACCGTCACAGTCCAGTGGACCGTGACCAATCAGGGCTTTGGCAACGCCGTCGGCCCGTGGGTGGACCGCGTGTACCTGTCCGTTGACGCGGCGTTTGGCGAGGACATCGTCCTGGGCGAGTTAAGCTTTGCAGGGACGTTGGGGGTCGGCGAGTCGGTCCCCCGTCAGCAGGACTTCACCCTGCCTGTCCCCTTGTCCGGCTTGCATTACATCTTCTTGGAAACCNNGTGGAAACCGACGCCGCCAGCGACGTCGCGGAGTTGAATGCCGAAGCCAACAACGTCTCGCTGGGTGTTCCCATCAACGCCGTGCCCGCGTTTGCCGATCTTGTCGTGGAAGCGGTCAGCGTCGACCCAGGGTCACAAGTCAGCGGCGGCCCCGTCGATGTCCGCTGGCGGGTCCGCAATGTGGGCATTGCCACGACCGACGTTTCCCGCTGGTCCGATCGCCTCTTCCTCTCCAGCGATGGCGTGCTAGATGCTGCGGACATTTCGCTTGGCACCGTCGAACACCGCGGCGCCTTGGAGGTGGACGAAAGCTATACGGGCTCGGCCACGGTGAATTTACCGCCCGGCATATCAGGATCCTTCGATATCTTTGTCGTTACCGACGTGCTGGGGCAGGTTTTCGAACAAGCATTGGACGACAACAACGATGGCAAAACGCTGGTGCCGCTGGACGTGACGCGGCCNNGGCCGCCGGAACCGGATTTGCAGGTGACCGATATCACGGCACCCCGCGCGGCCCGGCCCGACGAGGTCGTCACGATCCAGTGGACCGTGACCAACGTCGCCGACGGATCGTCCGATGGCCTGGCCGCCGCACCCTGGGTGGATCGCGTCTATCTGTCCTCGGACGGTAATTTAACCGGCGCCACGTTGCTGGCGGAAATCTCGCAGACCGACGATCTGGGTGCGGCAGCCACAGTCGACAACTCGGTCGACGTTACCCTGCCCACCCTCCCCGACGGGGACTATTCCCTGATCGTGCTCACCGATGCCGATGACCAGGTGTTTGAAGGCGGCCCGGAGGGCAACGACGGCAACAATCAGGCAGCCGCGGGGGAGGCAATCACGGTGGGCCATCCCGACCTGGAAGTGGTGGTCGCGGGCGGGCCGGCATCGGCGACCAGCGGCGACACCATCAATGTCTCCTGGACCGTTACCAACAGCGGCTCGGCAGATGCCCCCGGACCGGGCAGTTGGACCGATCGTGTCTACCTGTCGGACGATCCGAATTTTGATCCGCAGACAGATCTTCTGTTGGGCGAGCGTCTCGAGCCGGGGCCCCTGGCGGTCGGCCAAAGCTACTCGGCCGCCGTGGACGTGACGCTTCCCATCGACACGACCGGATCGCTGTTTTTGCTGCTGGTCACCGATGCCGATAACGATGTGAACGAAGTGGGCGACGAGGCCAACAACACGACGGCCGCCGCGATCGATGTCGTGCTGGCCCCCTTCGCCGATCTGGAAGTCACCAATGTGCAGGGCCCGTCCCTTGTCATCGGCGATCCGGCCCCGGTGACCGTCGAATGGATGCTGAACAATATCGGTACGGGTGCGGGTACTGTCGATACGTGGGTCGAACGGATTGTCGCCTCCACCGACCCGGTGTTGGGGAATGCCGACGACCGGGTGTTGGCCGAGATCACGCAGACCGGCCGCTTGGAACCCGGCACAGGGGTCCAGCGGTCGTATACGTTCACGACGCCGCCCCAGCTGACCGGCCGCTTCGTGCTGTTCGTCCAGACCGATGCCACGCAGGTGGTGTTCGAGAACGGGTCGGAGGCCAACAACACCGCTCGCCAGGAGGAGGTGTTCGATGTGATGCCGATCCCCTTTGCCGACTTGACCGTGACCAGCCTTGCGGCCCCGGCGGCGGGTGCCAGCGGCCAGCCTTTGCCCTTGACGTGGGAGGTCGCCAACCAGGGAATCGGACCGACCAATGTCAGCACCTGGGACGATCGCGTCTTGTTGGCCAGCGATCCGGCCGGGACGAATGTCGTGGCCACGCTGGGCGCCCTGCAGCACACGGGCGTGCTGAACGTGGGGGGCAGCTACCTGCGGACCGCCAACGTGCTGGTGCCCCAGGGTGTCAGCGGCACGTTCTACGTGGTTGTCCAGACGGGTGCGTCGGCGAACCTCTTCGAGTTCCTGGCCAGCGACAACAACCGCCGTGTCTCCCCGGCGGTCGAAATTGCGCTTTCCGATCCCCCGGACCTGACGGTGACCGACGTGGTCGGTCCTGCCACCGCCCTGGCCGGCAACCGGATCGACGTGCAGTGGACGGTCCGGAACGAGGGCCTGGCCGATGCCACCGGTTCTGGTTGGGTCGACCGCGTCTTCCTCCGCGAGGCGGGGGGTGACCCGGACGGTCCCACGATTGAGCTGGGCCGCTTTTTTTACACGCTGCCCCTGGCCGCGGGCAAATCGTACAGTCGGGCCGAGCAGTTCCGTCTGCCGTCCACGCTGACCGGTGTCTTCCAGATCCTGGTGACCACCAACCGCAGCAACACGCTGTTCGAACCCAACCGGGCCNNCCAACAACACGGCGGCGGCCGGCGAGGTGCTGACCGTGGCGCTGCCCCCGCGGCCCGATCTGCAGGTCCTGGACATCACCGCTCCCCAGACCGTCGTCGCCGGGGGCGCGGCCTCCCTGGAGTTTGTGGTGATCAACCAGGGGGCCGGGCCGACGACTACCCCCAACTGGACGGATCGCGTTTACCTGTCGCTGGACAACCGGGTCAGCAGCGACGACGCCATCCTGGGCTCGCTGACCAACGGCGCCGCCCTGGGGCCCGGCGAGCAGTACCGCACTCAGACAGGCCTGTTCGAGATCCCCAAACGCTTTGGCGGAGCGGCGTTTTTGATCGTCCAGGCCGACGCCGGCAATCAGGTGGAGGAGTTCCCCAACGAAAACAACAACACTCAGGTGTTTCCGGTCGACGTGACCCCCCTGCCCCCCTCCGACCTGGTCACCTCCCAGGTGATTGCGCCGGACCTGGCCTTCGACGGATCGACGATCGAGGTGCGTTACACGGTGACCAACCTGGGCAGCGGCGAGACCGACCGCGACCGTTGGACCGACACCATCTGGCTGGCTCGCGATCGCCGGCGGCCGAGTCCCCAGCGGTTTACGGCCGACGGCATCCCCTTCGGCAAAGGGGACGTGCTGCTGCAGACCGTCACCCACACCGGGTCCCTGGCTGTGGGGGACAGCTACGACGTTGTGACCCAGGTCGTCCTGCCCCAGCGAGACACGGGCGAATTTTTCATCACGCCCTGGTCGGACGCCTACGACGTGGTGACAGAGAACACGTTTGCCACCAACGTGAATCCCGATGACCCCAACGAGATTGACAACAACAACTACAAGGCGCGGCCCATCACCGTGTTGCTGACGCCACCCCCCGACCTGGTCGTGACGTCGGTCGCGCCGGATGCCGCGGCCGTCGGCGGTCAGCCGTTCACGGTCAGCTGGACCGTGACGAACCAGGGGCGGAGCCGGACCGAGGAGGACCGCTGGACCGACACGATCTACCTTTCCGACGCGCCCCTGCTGGGGGCAGAGTCGGTCTCGTGGCAGCTGGGCAAGCTGACGCACGAGGGGGCGCTGGGGAGCGGGGAGAGCTATACGGCCACCGCCACGTTCGAGCTGTCACCGGCGGCCTCCGGGCAGTTCGTGATCGTGGATACCAATGCGGGGCGGACCGCCTTTGAAGGCCCGCTGACCGACAACAACCGCCGCGCCGCGCCGACCAACGTGGTAACCCCGCCCGCGGCCGATCTCCGGGTCTCGACCCTCGTCACGCCCGACCAGAACTTTTCCGGCGAGGCGGTGACGCTGACGTGGACGGTGCAAAACGTCGGTGCCACGGTCTGGGAAGGGACGCGCTTCTGGACCGATCGCGTGCAGCTGACGCCCGATCCCGTGTTCAACAGTTCGCGGGTCCTGGCCAGTCGCGACTACACGATCGCTCTGGATCAGCCGCTGGCCGCAGGTGACAGTTATACGGTCAGCGAATCGTTCACCCTCCCGCCCGGGATCGACGGGACCTATTACCTTTACCTGCAGACCAGCGTGGGGGGGACCACCAACCGCGTCGGTTTTCCCCGCAATGACCTCAGCCGCCCCTACTTTGAAACGCACATCTACGAGACCCCCAACCAGGATCGGCTCAGCGAACCGATCCCGGTCACGTATCGCGAGCCCGACCTGACGGTGACCGAGCTGGAACTGCCGGCCACCCCCCCGGGCTCGGGAGAGACCTTCGCCGTGACCTACACCGTCGCCAACCAGGGCGGCCGCGAAACCCGCCGCTCAGTCTGGTACGACCGTTTTTACCTCTCCCTCGATCCGTCCCTGGACGAAACCGACCAGCTGATCGGCAGTCACCGGCACGTCGGTTTCTTGCCGGCCGGGGAATCGTACACGCAGAACGCCAACCTGTTCCTGCCGGAGGGGATTGCGGGGGATTTCTACGTCTTGCTGTTCACCGACGCCAACGTATCCGGCCCCCTCCCTCCCCGCGGGCCGGGGGTGAACCTCGAGCGTAGTCTCTTCGCGCCGGACCCGCCGGTCAGCAGCGTCCAGGCCCGCATCCAGGAGTTTCGCGACGAGGGGAACAACATCACGGTCGAACCGCTCAGCGTCACCTTAACGCCCGCAGCGGACCTCCAGGTGACCCAGCTGACGGTCCCCGAGCGGGCTTTGGTGGGGCAGTCGATCGAGCTGAGCTACACCGTTGCCAATGTCGGCCTGGGTGACACCCCTTTGCGCCAACCCGCGTGGGACGATCTGTTCTATCTTTCGCGGGACGAATTTCTGGATTTGTCGGCCGATCGGTTCCTGGGATTCCAGCGGCACGAGGGGGGCCTGGCCGCCGGGGACAGCTACCAGGTGATGCGGACCTTGAACCTGCCGCCAGACCTGACGGGGCCTTTCACCGTCTTCGTGGTTACCGATCCGGTCCGCGGCCGGGACGGAACGCGGGGGGAAGTGTTTGAGGGCCAGCACGAAAACAACAATGCCACCGGCAGCAGCGTCCCGCTGATCATCGAGCTGCCGCCGCCGTCCGACCTGCAGATCGAGGACATGGTGGTTCCCGGTTCTGCCCAGTCGGGCGATCCGATCAACATCACGTGGACCGTCCGCAACCAGGGCGAGTTTCCGGCCAGTGGCAGCTGGTCCGATGCCGTTTATCTCTCTGCGGACGCCTTGTGGGACATCGGCGACATCCCCCTGGGACGCGTCGGGTTCAGCGGCACGCTGCAGCCCGGGGACGACGGTCCGGGAGAGGCCTACACCTCGACCTTGACGACGACCCTCCCCCCGGCTCGACCCGGCGCCTACCGGATCATCGTCCGCACGGACATCTTCAATCAGGTCTTTGAAGAGGAGGGGGAAGCGAACAATCGAGCGCCTTCGGCTGGCACGCTGGACGTGACCGTCGACCCGCTGCAGCTGGGCGTGCCCTTGCCCCTCTCGCTCAGCAGCGGCGAAGACCGGTTGTTTCAAGTCCGGGTGGGCCTGGGCCAAACCCTGCGGATCCGTCTGCAGACCGACGCGTCCAGCGCGGCCAATGAACTGTTTGTGCGGTTCGGTGACGTCCCGGACGGGATTCTGTTCGATGCCAGGTCGGAAGGGGCCTTGCTGGCCGAACCGGTGGCCGTGGTCCCCGCGACCCAACCGGGAGATTACTTCCTGTTGGTCCGCAGCCAGAACCAGCCCGCCGCCAACACGCCGGCAACGCTGCTGGCCGAACTGGTGCCTTTCCAAATCACGAATGTCTCCCCCGACGCCGGCGGGGACAGCCGCTATGTGACCACCACCATTCGCGGCGCCCAGTTCCACGAGAACGCGCTGGTCAAGCTGGTGCGGCCGGGGATTGCCGAATTCGAACCGGTGCGGTTCCAGGTGATCGACGCCACCAAGATTGTGGCGATTTTCGATTTCCGCGACGCGCCCCACGGCCTGTACGACCTGAAGGTGATCAATCCCGACGGCGCCGAAGCGATCGTCCCCTATCGGTACCTGATTGAACGAGCGATCGAGCCGGATGTGACGATTGGCCTGGGAGGACCGCGCGTGCTGGCGCCGGGAGACGTGGGCACCTACAACGTGGCTTTGCAAAGCCTGACCAATGTGGACACGCCTTACACCTTCTTCAGCTTCGGGATCCCCGAACTGGGGACCAATCCTCTGGTGATGAACCTGAAATACGTGGCGTTCGCCTCGAACCTCCGCGGGGGTCCGGCGAACGGGTCGCTGGAGGACGTCCCCTTCGCCAGCCTTGATTCGGCGGTCAACACGGATCGCTTGCCGGGTGAGATCCTCGCCCCGGGCTACCTGCTGGACTTCGCCGCTCGGGACTTCACCAGCCTGACCTTCAACGCACACACCTATCCCGGCCTGCGGGAGATTTTGGATGGCGCCTTTGAGTCCCTGGTGACCAGGATCGAGTCGCTGTATCCCGAGTTCCGCGGCCTGGTGCAGACGCCCGAAGATCTGGATCAGATTCAGCCCGGTTTGTTCCAGATTTTCGAGACGCGGGCCAATCCGCTGGCGGATGTGGAGGACGGAGATGTGGCGTTCAAGTTCCACATCGCGGCCGCCAGCACGGCCCTCACCCGCGACGAGTTCGTTGCTCGCCAGACCGACGAGGCGCTGGACTTGCGGACGGCCATCTTGTCCGACCCGTCCGCTTCGCAAGCGCTGGTGGTGCTGGCGGCGGACGCCGACCAGTGGGTGGCGCTTTACCTGGCCGCCCTGGAGGAGGCGGGGCTGCTGCGTGCGGCCGACGAAGCGCCGCCGGTGCGGGAAGATCCGCATGTCGCCAGCCTGCTGGCCACCCTGGCCTCCGGATTACTCGCCGGACCGGCGGGCCAGCAGATCGTGACCGAGGGCGACCTGATCGGTTTCTTCGAGCAGGTTCGCACCTGGTACGGACACGACGCTCAGCGGATCGGTGGGGCGTCCCCTCCCGGCCGCAGCCAGTTCGACCTGGGCCTGACCAGCCCCACGCACTTTGAGGCCTTCGAGATCTTTGTGCCGTACGGCGATGCCCGCCTGGACGAACCGGGATTTGTCGAGGTGCCCGCCCCCGACTTCTCTGGTTTTCTGGCGGGCGACGCGACGGCCGATTCCCTGGCCACGATGATCGGCCCCCTGACGGCCGGTGCCGACCAGTTCGTCCCGGTCGGCCAGCCGTTGCCCTTCACCATCAACTTCCAGAACGCAGCCGATGCCCCCTCGGCCGTGGGAGAGGTCCGCGTGGTGGCCCCCCTGGATCCCAACTTGGATGCGCGCACCTTCCGGCTGGGCGACCTCCGCGTGGGCGACATCAACGTCCACATTCCCTCCGACCGGGCTTTTTTCCAGGGCGATTTTGACTTCATCGACGCCAAGGGATTTGTCCTGCGGGTGACCGCCGGGATCGACCCGGGTTCGGCCACAGCCACCTGGCTGTTGCAGGCCATCGATCCCGAGACGGGCCAGCTGTTGGAGGACAGCCAGGTGGGCCTGCTGGTACCCAACAATGCCCAGGGGGCAGGCAGCGGGCTGGTCAGCTTCACCGTCCAGGCTGGCGAAGACGTCGCCGCGGGGACGCCGGTCGAGGCCCGCGCGCGGGTGCTGTTCAACACGACGCCGCCCCAGGACACCAACACGATCTCGCTGCAAATCGACGCCGCGGCCCCGACGACGACCACCCGCGTCACGCCGCTGACCGCCGGCGGATCGGACTACCTTGTCGAGTGGACGGCCACGGACGAGGTGGGGGGATCGGGCGTCAAGCATGTGACGGTGTACGCGGCGATGGACGGCGGCCGCTTCGAAATCTTTCGCCGGCAGACCACCGACCTGTCGGCCATCTTTGAGGGTCAGCCGGGCCGCCGCTACGAGTTTCTGGCCCTGGCGACCGACAACGCCGGGAATCGCGAGCAACCTCCCTTCGGCATCACGCCGCCGGACGACGGTTCCCGTGTCAATCTGGGGGCCGTGCCGACCTTCGAGGCGACGACGGAGTTTGACCTGGGCGAACCGCCGCCGCCGGATCCCGAGCCGTCGACCAACCGGCTGTTCGTGGAGGCCCTCCAGGCGATTCCCGCGGCCGGCAACGCGCCGCAGCCGTCGGAATTTGCCACGGTGCTGCGGCCTTTTACGGCCGAAGCGTTTGCCACGGGGATCGGCCAAAGCCATGGCGAGATTGGACCGCTGGCGATCCTCCCCCTGTCCGACGGTTCCGTGCTGGCCAGTGGCGGTCCGAATCGCGGCAGCCTTTATCGGATCGGCACCAGCGGCGGCGCGGCAGGCGCTCCGCTGGCCACCCTGCCCTATCCCCTGTTCGACATGGGCCTGGACGCCCGCGGCCAGCTGTGGGCCACCACCGGCGGGGGCCCCCTGTTGCAGATCGACTTGGCCAGCGGGGCCATCCTGGGCCAGTACGGCGACGGGCTGACGCAGTCGCTGGCCATCCATCCCGACGACGGCCGCATTTTCGTCAGCTCGGGTCAAGGGATCGAGATCTTCGACCCTTCCAGCGAGAGTTTCCAGCATTTCAGCGACGTGCGGGTGGGGAACCTGCGGTTCGCCGCCGACGGCACGCTGTGGGCAGCCACCTGGCCCAACCGGGGTGACATCGTGCGCCTGGACTCCTCCGGCGAGGCCCGGCGGATGCTGAGCTTTGACACGCCGGTCGACTCGCTGGCCTTCGGCGCCGCCGGCAGCAACCTGCAGGAGCTGCTTTTCGTCAGCGGTAACGATGGCCAGTTGACCATGGTGGATCTGGTTACCCTGCAGCGGATCGCGGTGGCCACAGGCGGCAGTCGCGGTGACATTGTGGCCACCACGGCCCGCGGTGCGATCCTGGTCAGCCAGTCGTCGCAGATCGACGTGCTGTTGGCCGAGACAGCGCCGCAGGTCGTCAGCGTGAATCCGCCGCCGCTGGCGACCGTGGTCCTCCCCTTGGGACAGATAACCCTGACCTTTGACCAGGACATGTTTGACGGGGGTCCGGAGGATCCGGCATCGGTGACCAACCGGGCCAATTACGTTCTGCAGGGCGACGTGTTTGGGACCATCCCCCTCACGCAGATTGTGTACGACACGGCGACCCGCACGGCGGTCCTGAACTTTGATGCGCTTGGCCCGGACACGTACGAGATCCGGGTGGGCGGCCGCCTGACCAGCGCCGCGGGGATTCCGCTGGAGGGGGTATTCCAGAGCAGCTTTACGGCCCTTTCGAACCTGGCCGGGCTGACCGAGCTGGAGTTTTTCAACGCCCGTTCCCTGCGCAGCAACCAGACGGTCTCTTACGACGCGATCGTGACCAATGTCAGTGGCCGCGACCTGGTGTTGCCGGTGGTCCTGGCGCTGGGCCGCGCCGGCCAGTTCGCAGGCTCGCCCCTGGGCGCCTCCGATCCCGACTCCCAGGGGGTATTTTTTCTGGACTTGAGCCCGAGCTTGCCCTTTGGGGGGATCCTCTTGGGCGGCCAGTCGACGCTGGCGCGGACGGTCACCGTGCTGAATCCCGACAACCAGCGGGTGGCGTTGGATGCCAGCGTTTCCGCCGTGCCGGCGGCGAATTTCGCGCCCCGGTTTGAGTCCGCCCCTCCGACCGTGGCCGTGGTGGGCGAGGATTACCTTTACCAGCCGATCGTCCGCGACCCCGATGGGGACGACCTGATCTTTGTCTTGTCGCAGGCCCCGGCGGGCATGGAGATCGACCCGATCAGCGGGTTGGTCACCTGGACGCCGACGGCCAGCGATCTGGCCAGCAACCCGATCACGATCCAGGCCTTCGACACCCTGGGCGCAAGTTCTGCTCAGTCGTTCCCGATCGAGGTGGAAGGCGCGAACCGGCCGCCCCAGTTAGGGCCGCTGCCGCCGATCATCCGCGGTCGCGAAGGACAGCGGCTGGAAATCCCGCTGGACGCCCTGGATCCCGACGGCGATCTGCTGCTGGCGTGGGTCAATTCGCTCCCCCCCGGCGCGGTCTTCGATACGGATCGCTGGGTGTTGTCCTGGACCCCCGGCTATCAGGACGCCGGCAGCTATGAGGACGTCGAGTTTGTGGTTATCGATCCCCAGGGGACGAACCGCCCGGTTTCGACCAGGACCACCATTCTTGTCGCCCCGGGCAACCAGCCCCCGCAGCTGTATGGACTCACCGATCGGACAGTACTGGAAGGGCAAACGATCGAAGTGCAGCTGGAGGGGGTGGACGCGGATGGTGACGCGGTGGCCTACACCGCTCCCGCCTTGCCCGGCGGGGCGACCCTCGATCCGGCGACGGGCCTTTTCCGCTGGACGCCCGCCTTCTATCAAGCGGGAGTGCACCAGATCGAGTTCCGCGCCACCGACGGACTGGCCACCACGTCCGGGATGGCGACCTTCACGGTGCTGAACGTGAATGGCTTGCCGGTCTTCCCGCCGCTGGGTCCCTTCGTGATCCAGGAAGATCAACCGCTCAGCTTCCGCACCCTGGCTCGCGACCCAGATAATCCGGCCTTCCTGCCGCCCGACCGTTTCGCCGACGGCACGCTGACCGAACTGGAGACCAGCGATCCGACGGTCACGTACGAGGTGAACCTGATTCCCGTCGGGGCGACCTTCGATCCGGAAACCCTGTTGTTCGACTGGACACCCGGTTTTGCCGATGCGGGCCAGCACGTGTTTCGCATCACGGCCACGGACGACGGCGATGGGACGGGCGAGCCCCTGTCGGTCACCGCGGATGTGCTGATCAGCGTGCTCAACACGAACCGGCCGCCGGTGATTGACCCCATCGACAACGTGACGGTCACCCGGGGCGAGGTGGTCCAGATCCCGCTGGTGGCGGACGATCCCGAGCAGAACCCGGTGGTCCTCCAGCTGGTCAACGCCCTGCCGGGCTTTGCGCTGCCCGACTTCGTGGACTTCGTCGATCAAGGGGACGGCACAGGTCGCTTGACGCTGGCCCCCGGCTTCGGCCAGCGGGGCAATTATTCCCTGACGCTGCAGGCTCGCGACGACGGCGACCTGGCCGGCGGCGGATCGGCCGCCACGACGGGCCGGGACGAGTTGACCTTTGTGGTGACGGTCGAGTCCCCCAACGAACCACCCCGGCTGGCGTTTGTTGGAGACATGGTGGCGGTCACCGACCAGACCTTGGCCTTCGACGTAAGGGTCACCGACCTGGACGAAGATCCGCTGGTTTACAGCTTCAGCGGGTTGCCGGCCGCCGCCACGCTGACCCCCTCCCCCGTGTACGGCGTGGCACGCTTGGCATGGACTCCGACCGCCGCCGACCTGGCGGGTTCGCCCTACGACGTGACCCTGCAGGTCCAGGACAGTGGCAACGGAGATCCGCAAGAGGTGCTGGAGGATCAGATCGGGTTCCGGATCACGGTCCGCCAGGACAACACGGCCCCGGTCCTGCTGCCCGTCCGCGATCAAATGGTGGCCGAGCAGGACACGCTGGCCCTCTCATTGCAGGCGATCGATCTGGACGGCGACCCGGTCACGTTTGCGGCTCAGAATCTGCCGGCGGGCGCGGTGCTGGACCCGCGCACCGGGCTGCTGACCTGGACCCCGTCGCTGTTCGACGCCGGGATCTATCCGGGGATCGTGCTGACGGCCAGCGATGGAGCGGCGTCGAGCACCGAAGAGATCACGGTGCGGGTGGACAATCGGAACCAGCCGCCGATCCTGGTACCGCAACCGCCCCAGGCAGGGCGGGAGGGTGCGACGCTGGCATTCACGCTGGCCGCCGGCGACTTCGACGGCGATCCCCTGACGTTCACCGCCGTCGCGGGCCTGCCGCCGGGCGCGGTGCTGGACCCGCAGACAGGTCACTTCGAGTGGACACCCGACTTCACCCAGGCAGGCAGCTACGTTGTCCGCTTCGCCGTGGAAGACAGCCAGGCGGAAAGTGACCAGATCGATGTGCAGGTGGACATCGCCAACGTGAATCGCGTCCCCTCCCTGGAGGTGGACAACCACCAGGTTGCCCTGGGGCAGACGCTGACGTTTGTCCTGGCCGGTGAGGATCCCGACCCGGGTAGCGAGCTGGTTTACACGGCCACCGGGTTGCCTGCCGGGGCCAGCCTGGACAGCGAGACGGGCGAGTTCCGCTGGACGCCGGGGCCGGGTCAGAGCGGCGATCAGGTGGTGACCTTCCGCGTCAGCGACGGTCAGCTGGAAGCGGTCCGCGCCGCGCTGATCCGAGCCACGCTGGCTGCCACGGCACCGCAGGTGAAGATTGTGCTGACACCCAGCTTCCCCACCCTGCCCGGGCAGCCGGTCAAGATCACGGTCTTGGCCGACAGTCTGGCACAGATTGCGACCCGCGGGGTGACGGTGGACGGTCAGCCGCTGGCGCTGGACGAGT
>JABAOF010012813.1_pt1 | contig 22531 bp, 13 predicted proteins | sample 7062171 | NCBI WGS metagenome assembly JABAOF01 (sample SAMN14538628, study PRJNA623070) | marine sediment metagenome | biome: marine biome [ENVO:00000428]; feature: marine pelagic biome [ENVO:01000023]; material: deep marine sediment [ENVO:00002113] | place: India: Gulf of Khambhat ...
AAGTCATCCCTGACCCAATGTAAGTCATCCCCTACCCATTGTAAGTCATCCAGGGGTCATTGTAAGTCATCATCGACCCAATGTAAGTCATCCAGGAGTCATTGTAAGTCATTTCCGACCCATTTTAAATCGTCATCGGGTCATTCAAAATCGTCCTCGACCCATTTAAAGTCATGCCAGAGACATTGCAACGATTAAAACAAACGAAATAGGTGCCACATAAATAATCCCTCCAGGTTAATTCAAAACTCTTTTGGATTCATCCAAAAATTTTTTGAAATCATCCAAAACGATTTTGGATTCATCACGAAATTTTTTGGAATCACTCAAAACGATTTTGGGTTCATCCAAAACTTTTTTGGAATCATTCAAAACGATTTTGGATTCACCACCGAAATTTTTTAGAATCATCCAAAACGATTTTGAGTTCATCAAGAAATTTTCTTCAACCATCCAAAACGATTTTGGGTTCATCCAAAATTTTTTTAGAATCATTCAAAACGATTTTGGATTCATGCAAAACTTTTTTGGAACCATTCAAAACGATTTTGGATTCATGAAAACTTTTTTGGAACCATTCAAAACGATTTTGGATTTATCTAAAAATTTTTTAGAATCATTCAAAACGATTTTGGGTTCACCAAGAAATTTTCTTCAACCATCCAAAACGACTTTGGGTTCATCCAAAATTTTTTTAGAATCATTCAAAACGATTTTAGGTTCATCAAGAAGTTTTCTTCAACCATCCAAAACGACTTTGGGTTCATCAAGAAGTTTTCTTCAACTATCCAAAACGTTTCTGGATTCATCAAGGAGTTTATTTCAATAACCATGATGTATTAAGTGCCAGGTAGAAAGCGCCGATTAAAATCGGCAGGAGGTAGAGGATGAAAGTTCGCTAGTATTCACGATGAAGGTGTAGCTGACCACATCGGCCCCGAGTCATGCGGTGGCTGTGGTAACACAGCGGCTTCGGGCGGTAAAGTTGACAGGGGAAAGCGCAGGCGGGCCATTGAGCTCCGAAATCACTGCAATCCGGGTGCGTACCCCCGACCCTGTTACCTGGAGGGGAAGGCCACATCATCCATAGCGTTACAAGCGAGCTATGGAAGGACCCGGCGGAGTCTGAGAACTTGGCATGCGTGGAAGCCTTTTGCGCGAGAATCGGGAGGTCCGTGAATCCCCCGGTATTTAAGAGCTGGAATATAGTGGCGGAGAATCCAGCCGACAAAAATCTCCTGGTGCATTGGGTGGCGCTCTTTCCCGATGCAAGCGAGGAACACTAAATCAGAGTGCGGATATCGGGTGGGGCAGGGAAGGAGAGATTCCGTAATCCTGCCTCACAATGGTTCACGGAAGTCGGACAACAACATAGTACCGAGGAAGCAGGCGAACAAGAGGATATGTCGCCCTCAGCGGAGCCTGTGGAGTGGGTGGCGAAGGACGTTGACTGAGAGTGTATTAAGTGCCAGGTAAATTATTCCTCCGTGAATATGCCAGATGTTTGTTAAATCTATATTTGTGTGACGAAACAGGCTGTAGGTTCTTTCCTTAACTGCTCCGTTGTTTTTGAGCTTTGTGGTATCGTTTTGTTTTACTTTTTCCAGGTTGTAATCATAATTTGTTGTTAGGATGTTTTGGAAGCCTAACTTCATAATTTCTTCATGTAAAGAATTTTTCTTTAGGTTTGAAATCTTTTTTGATATAAAGTCTTTTATTTCTTTTTCTTTAAATCCTCTGTTCTTTACAGCTTCAGCGATAATTTCTTCATAAAGTAGAGGGAACGGCTTATCTCGAATATGAATTTGTCCTCTAGCCCCGATATGATCAATTAACTCTTCTATTAATTCTTGCCAGGCAAACTTGTTGTTGATATTATTGATACCATTACCTAGAAGTAAGACGGATTTTTTACTCATTTATTTTCTCCTTCACTGAAATAATACCTCATCTCTTTCATGGCTTTATTTTAAAACAAATGAAATATTTTTTCAACTACCATGTTATTTTTTTTTGATGGAAGGGAGGATAGGTGCCAGGGGAAAGGAGCTTGCCTACTGCCTACTGCCAACTGCTTACTTCCTTTCCTGGTGTGCTTACCCGATATCTCCCGGCGGTGGATCCAATTGGGTTTCATATGGTTTGCCTGTGGCAATCGCTTCGGACATTTGCTGAAAGATTTCCAGGATTTTGTCTTTGGTGCGATAGGTGCCAAAGACAGCTTCGTCTTTTCTTTTTACAATAGGGAAGGTGTCCATGATGTAATCGACGTCCTGGGCGGAGATGCCGTAGAGGTGGAAATAGGCGGCATCCAGTTCGCAGCGCATGAGGAACCGGCGTTCCTCATCCCAAACAAAGGGCGGACCCTCATAACCCACATCCCTGGCAAAGCCCTGCAAGTCCCACGCGGTATAAGTTAATTCTAAAACACGTTTAGTTATCCACTCCCCCAACTTTAAAGATTTATCCCAGTGGGTAATCACATCATACGTGGATGGTGGAAGAATAGGAAGTTGTTTTATTATAAAATAACTCAATGCTGTACCACCCACTTTCTGCCGTGCTACATAATCCAATGCAAAAGAATTTAGAGAAGCATAAAAAGACGCTATCTCCTTATAATTCAGCAATTCAAACAAAACAAGTGGCAATTTATGGCCTACAGCCACTTTTGGTATTATGCTTGAAATGATAGTCCTCTCATTTGTAACGTTTGTAACTTCTCTGAATCCCAATAACCAATTATATTTTGGATTTAAAGTTTTTAATTGTTCACTTATTGAGAGAACATTCACCCAATAACGTGGGAATACACTGTAGTGGGGATTCATCAATCTATCGGTTTTAACATCAGGCAATTGAGTACTTTTACTGTTTTTGGGAAGATCGTTGTAATCGCCAAATCGGTGATTGAAATGGTGAGCCATCTTGGCTTCATAGAGCGGATAATAACATTCTGAATCTTTCCTGAAAATATTCCCCTCGAGCGAAAAACCGTCTTCAAAAAGATCTTTTTTTGTTCGGAATAAACTCGAATCATTTGCCATATGAAATATAGTAAAAAACCTTATATTCCAAAGATTTCCATCTTCTTTCTCTTCGTCGATCAGAACTGGAATTCTTTTATATATTTGTTTTACCAGTTCTGCATCTCTATTGTATCTGAATATAGGACATGTACGGCTGTTGGGATTCACCAGGGCAATTTCTTCTCCCGTTAGAGTAAACCTTCTTTCTTTTTCTCTTAATTCGGTGGTATTAAAAGCAAAAAATATAAATTCTGCTCCTCTTTTTACCGGCTTATCCTTTCCTGTAAGGGTTAGTAGGCAAAATTTCATTCGACTATCAACAGCAGGAAATAACTTTTTCCGATTTTCAAAATCGTAGAGGCTTGCCAATGACAAGTTGTTTACCAGATCCTGGAAAAAGTATTTAGTGGTATCATCAGTGGCTATACCGGATGGTACAATACAACCCACCCGTCCCGTAGAAGTAATAAGTTCACGATTGGTTTCTGCAAAAATCGAATAGGTATTGACATCTCCCCTGCCGCACAGAGGAAATTTCCCGGAGTTGCGTATAAAATGACTCTCTCCCTCAGCTTGCCGCCTTGCATCGATAAAGGCATGATATACCCCCGGATCTTCTGTTTTTAAATTCTCAATCATTCTATAACGTGCAGCGGCATTGGCTGCATCGGCAATATCAGGCCGATATGCTGCAAACCATTCCTTTTCTTGCAATTTAATCCGCTCCCAGGGCGGATTGCCCAGGATGACATCAAATCCGCCGCTCCAACCAGTGTGGGCGTTCTCCACAGCTTTTTCGCCCTTCTGTATCCGGAAGACATCCGGGAAGGCCAGGTGAAAATGAAAAAAACGGTACTGATTTGCCAGCCGGTTAATTTCATCCTTCATCCATCCTGGAATTGCCATGGGGTTTCTTTCAATATTTTGAAAGACTTCCTCATGGATGGGATAGGGAATCTCTTGTGTCTCAATCTTTTTCCATACAAAGGCGGAACACCAGGCATCAGCCACCAACCGGTTATAAATGTAATCGTCCGATTGGGTCATTTGCTTATAAACCGCCTGCTTGTGTCGTATACCCTCCATGCTGCTGTCATCGATGGTGTCCAGGTTCACGAACTCCGGGGAAAAATCCGTATTACCGAACCAGACTTCACCGGCAGCATCATAAAGACTCCTTTTAGACATACTTCCTTTTTCCTGTTTGTTGAGAGACCTGTACTTTTGACAAACCTTTTTATCATCCCCTTCAATGGGTTTAAACGCTTCATCAGGTATGCCTTTTTTCATGAGCGCCGGGTAAGCACCTATTAAACTGTTGCCGCAAAGGATACGGTGGTCCAGGAAAGAAAGGGGCTTTCCCGGTTCCAGCGCTTCCATCCATAAACCCACTTTACACAATTCCACGGACATAGGATTGATATCCACGCCGTAAATGCAGTGTCCAATTACATCGCGCATGGCAGTGCGGAGGTCGGAAGGCGCGGGTTCAGGTTCGCCGGTGCGCAGGGCTGCCAGACGCCGCGCAATACGGTGAGCCGCGGCCAGCAAAAAGTGGCCGCTGCCGCAGGCCGGATCACATACCTTTAATACTAATATTTCTTCTTCGGTTTTCCTTTCCTTTAATACCGGCTCCAACGCGGAATCCAAAAGCGATACGATTAAACTGGTAGGGGTATAATAACTGCCGGTGGTTTTTCGCTCACTGCCGCCGGCACTTCTCAACTCAAACGTACCGGCTGTGGAATTCACTTCCGGGTGCAATTCCAGCAGTGCTTCGTACACACTGCCCAATTCTTCGGGTCCCAGGTTTTTGTAGTCCACCCGGTGACGCACATTCTTATCAATCACAAAAGACAGGTAATACACCCCTTTTAAAAATTCACGATTGTTTATGGTACATTCCATAACATCAGGGACAGCTTCTCCAGACCACAAAAAACTACCGAGCCCGGGTAAGCCCAGGTCCGGGTAACCTTCATCTTTACCGAGCAATTGGAAAATAACTTTTACACTCAACCATAAATCCGTATGACTGCTCCCCCTTCTACGCTCTGCCAACTCCCGCAGCCTGGAAATGGAATAATAATTTTCATACCGCTCCCGCACCCCGGACAAAGCATCCGGCACGATAAGCAGGTCACGGGATTCTGCCACTAACAAAAAGATCAACCGGTAAACCAACCGCAAGAGCTGACGGTAAAAATCCAGGGTGGAAAGTTCACCACATTGCAATTTCTCTATTAATGCCTTATTAGCTTTATGGCTTAAAAAACCCTGCCCAAAAGCAGTAATTGCCTTTTCCACACCGTCCCGTTGATTTTCCAGGATGCGCACGCCTTCTTCACGTATCAGTTGATGCCACTTTTCCAGCCAGCACTCTTCCGGCTTGTCCCCTTCCACACGGGACTGGTGACACAAGAGCCATAACAACACGAAGTCCGGGTATACTTCTCCTTCCATCATGATTTCCAGGTCGAATTCGATAAAAGCCTGCCGGGTCAGGCTGACATTGTCCCTGAGCAGCCTGAGCTTTAACCCGTTGGCTGCGAATCCCCATAAATGATCATCAGAACGGTTTAAGAACTCCTGGACCAGACTGTGAGGGCTGGCAGATGAAGCCCCCGGCTCACCCTTTTTGCGGCGGTCCAGGTCAACACCGCAGCCCATCAGATGAATAGGTGAATTGAGCCAGGTGTGAGAAATAGGATATTCCTTATCGTCCATTAAAAAGGTTTGAGCACGCTGGAGCCTGCCGTAACCCAGTTCCTGGAACAGCGGCAACAACCACTGCTCCCTGGTCATGCCGGTTCCGCTTTCTTCAGGTCCAAGTCCTGCTTGTTTATCTTTAAAGGATTGCCATAATCCCATCAACCGGTTCCAGGCACGGCTCACCGCTTCATTGATGCGCTCCCCGGGCGCCAGGTGATAATGTACAGGGTCCATGCCGCCCAAAGTTTTATCCCCGGCAGCAATGCGGCGTAACAAATCCGTAGGCAGCACAGCTCCTTCAACTTTAATAGAAACAAACCGTTCCTGAGTTTTCGTTCTCATTCGCTTCCTTCGTTAACCAGGAGGGCTCTTTTCGAGAAAACTGCCCCCCTGGACCCCCCGCAAAAGCTTTTAATAAAAAATTTTTTATACATTTCTTTTAATTTCCTGTCGGCAAATATATATAAATCCCCGGCACATCCGCGGGCAGGAGCGGCTCGACTTTTACGGTTTGCTGCTTTGTTCCTAATGCCGCGGATACCCGCATATGGTCTTGCATGAGTGCCTCAGCCCGCTGACGCGCTGTCTCTTCCAGGTGCGGGACCAGGACGTCGAAATCATTTATAACTTTACTTAAAAAATAACGTGCCTCTTCCATGCCGATGTTTTGCTTTGGTACGGCTTTCAAAATCCGTTCCGCCGCATCTTTATCCAGCCACTTTGCAGAATGAGGTGCGCCCTCAAAAGCCAGTAATTGACATTCTTCGGCCAGCAAGGGAGCAGCGTCGGGTTTTGCTGCATCGGAAATATGAAAGCGGAACCGTATCAGCAGCAGTGTGGTCCGGCGATCCACTGCATCGGTTCTTATCACACCGCACCGCTTGGCCGGGCTTTGAGTTAACGGGTCCAAAGCCGAATCCATGACATACCGCGCCATGCCCTCTACCATAGGATGGGTACGGTGCAAATAAAGCACATCTTCACCGGCAGGCATTTGAAACCGGACTTTAATACTTTTTTCTTCCAGTCGCCCCACAGCTTCCTTGATACTCTCCGGCGCATCGCCGATAGAGAACTCCATATACCCGCTTTTAGAGTCATTCATGGGGACATGATGAACCGCCATGGCGGTTTTAAAAAAGGATTCCACGTCCGCGCCCGAACCTACAGCACTGCGCACCGCTTCCAGTTCCCGGGCTACCTCATCCACCTTAATGGAAGAATGCGTAAACAACCGCCGGGAACGGTCTTCTTTTTGAGAAAACACCTCCCATTCTTTATGCAATTGATCCTTTTGAGGTTTGAAAAACTCCTCGAATCCCGGCAAATATCGGTCGGCACTACCGGTATGTTCCCGCAGCAGCAGCCCTTCAAAAATGGCCTCAATCACCTGGTTGGTATCCGTAGGCACAGGAACAGAAATTTTCAACGAATCCCGGATGGTCTTGTGTTTCCGAATCAACACATCCAGGACAATACCGTCGATCTGGTTATCGATGCCGTAATAAGTGACCACGCGCACTGTAGGGCTGTCCTGGCCGAACCGGTCCACCCGGCCTTCCCGCTGTTCATGACGAGTAGGATTCCATGAGAGATCGTAATGAAAAACCGCATCAAAATAATCCTGTAAATTGATCCCTTCACTTAGACAATCCGTGGCCACCAATACGGCTTTTTTCGATTCGGACACTTCCTTAACACGTTCTTCCCGTTCTTCTGAAGGGATTAAACCGGTCACCGCACTGACCATTACCTCTGATCCCATTTTTTTCTTTAATTCTTCTGCCAGGTATTCGGCAGTATGAATAAACCGGCAGAAAATCACGGGGCGGAACCCGTCTTTAAGGAGATTTTTAACAATTTCGACACTATGTTGAAGTTTGGCATCTTTTTCGCCCTTGAGCGCTTCGGCCTCGCGGGCCATTTTTAATAACCTGCGGCGCAAAGGGGACTCTGTTTCTTCGTCGGTCTGGCTGCCCGGAGTAATATCCGGGCTGTCACCGGCTTCATCCTGGATCAAATCCAGGACGGTCCGCTGGCCGATATCGTCGGCTTCATCAATAGACAGGGTATCTGCCGGAGCGGCGCGTGTTTTCAAAGCAGCCGCCGCAGCCGCGGGACTGGAGGCCAACGCACGAAGCAAAGCCAGTGCCGACCACCAGCGCACCCGCTCCCGGTGCCGGCCGCCGCTTTTATCTACAACACTCTCACGCGCATATTCCAGCACCCGGTTAAATAACGTCTTATACTCCGGCGAAAGGGTATACGTCTCTTCTTTCGCTTCACGACTGGGAAAAGGCGTTTCCGTATCCAGGTAAGTCTCGATATCTCTTCTTCTGCGCTGCACAAGAAACCTGGATAAGCGGCGTAATTCTTTTTCATGATCGGCATCGGATAGATCGTCGGGGAGATTTTCAAAATCGCGGCGTAAGAAACCGATCAGTGACCGGAATGCATTTTCATTCCCGCTGTGGGGAGTAGCGGTAAGAAAGATCATATGGCGATCGGGGTTTTCAGCCAGACCTTTAACCAGTTGGTGGCGTTGTTGTCTGCCGCGGCCCGCTGTGCCGAAAGCACAGGTATGGGCTTCGTCGATAATCACCAGTTCCGGGCAGGATCGTTTAAAGTCATCCCGGCGTTTATCGGATTTAATAAAATCCAGGGACACCACGACGTAAGGATATATATCGAACAACGTCTGGCCCATGCCGCAGTTTCGTTCCAGGCGTGTAGCAGAGCCTGAGGTTACGGGTTGGGCATCGATATTGAATTTTTCTTTTAATTCTTCTTGCCATTGGTCCACCAGGTGTGGAGGGCAGATCACGGCCAATCGTTGGACCATGCCGCGGTCCAGGAGTTCGCGTACAATTAAGCCGGCCTCGATGGTTTTACCCACGCCCACATCGTCGGCAATCAGCAGGCGAACCGGGTTTATTTTCAGTGCCATTAACAGGGGTACTAATTGGTATGGCCGTGGTTCGACGCCTAAGCGGGCGAAAGAGCGAAAGGGTCCGGTACTGGAACGGAACCCCAGGCGCATGGCATCCCTGAGCAAACGGCAGGAGCGGTAATCGCCGTGTTGTGATGGATCGGGTAATTGGAATTGGGCGGGTTCTACTTTTTCCAGGGGTAAATAAATACCGGTTATTTCGGCGGCTGTCCCTCCCATGGGTCGAACCAGCAGGAGGTCTTCTTTGGATTCGGGTAAAACGACCCATTCCCGTTCGCGTGCTTTGACCAGTGAGCCGATTTCGAATCTCATTAATGCCTCGTAGAGAATTATAATATTAATGGGATATTATAGAATCAAATGGAGGAAATTACAAATTTTTGTGTTAATAAAAAGTTTTGCGGGGGATTCCAAAGGGGGCAGTTTTTCAAAAGAGCCCCCTTTGGCCGTCGGAGACAAAAAATAATTATGGGTTCCCAAACACATCCGGATGCTGCTCAATAATCTTTTGCCAATCATCCTGGTGACTAAAGCGGATAACCCGTATCCCCTGGTCTTCCAGGCATTCTTCCTGTTCCCGGTCCCGTTTTTGCCGGTCCGGGTATAGATGCACCGGACCATCGATGTAAACAGCAACCTGTTGATGAGCAGCCTGGAACAGGAAATCCGGCCGGGTTTGGCATGATTTTATCAGTTTTTGAGCCCCGGTGGGTAGATTTAGTTTCTTTTTCTCCAGGAAGTTCAGCCACTGTTTTTCCAGTTCCGAGTCTGCCATATTAACCAACCGCTGAAAGTGCTGCTGCCGGGTCTCAGTGGCAGGGGAAAGTTCTACACCGGCACCGGTTAAATCGGTCAGGAAGTCCTTGATCAGGGTTCGATCGAGAATCTCGTGATCTGTCTGGTTGAAATAACTCATAAGACAGTCGTAACATGCTGCTGAGCATTGCTCGGACTGCTGTCCGGGGATAACAATGTCGGTATCATCATGGGAATCCGGTTCAAAGTGGCATAAAGCCAGTGCTGTTTTCGCCACCCTGGCAAGGGCATTGGGGTCATGGGTCAGCATTCTCAGGACGCCGGCGCCCCCTTCTGCCGCCTCATAAAACAGCAACTGTCTACGGTCATTTACATCCGGCAGCGGTTCCACGGCCAATTCATTGTCCTCCAACTGGAATTCCACCTGGATGGCACGCTTTAACGCGGCTTGCAAAGAAGCAATAAACTCGATGGGCATGGACTGATTGCCGTCACCCGGTGAAAACAATAAACAATTCCGGTGGTCTTCCACGTAGGGAGTCACCCGCATCCGTCTCCCGGACATGGGTTCCTCTGATGTGGGTGAATCGAAATCTTCCGGAGATTCTTCATCTTCATGCCGCTCCCAGCAGCCGGATTCCATATCCAGTTCATACCCGATGTGACCTCGTCTTACCTGGCGTCTCAACCCCTGGTTCATTCGCCAGATAGTGGCGGCAGCAGCATATTTCATCCTGGCCAGGAGTACATCCCCCAGCTTTACCTCTGCCATCCGGTAAAGGGGGATGCCATCTCTTTCATTGAATCGAAATACGGTTTTGATATGAAATCCCAGGCGCAGCCGCTCTTCTTCATCCGAAGTAATCCGGTCCCGGCGTATGGTGGAAACATTTTGCAGCCTGAACAGTTGGGTCATTGGCAGGTCCAATTCTGTTTCACAGATTTCACAGACATTATATTCTGTCTGGTTATTGTGGGGATGAAGATAACCGCAATTGGGGCAGCACCTGGCAGAGGTGGTTTGCAGGTCCCCTTCTATGGATACCGGCAGCATGACTTTATGAATGACATACCTGGACCCTTCGTGATAAACCGTGGCCCTGGGGCCGAATTCCGAAATGGCCACAAACCGCGGCCGGGCCAAAAACCCGTCTTTGCTCCTTACCTTACGTCCACGCATATAAGCATAAATAGGCAGGCGGGGGAAATTATACCCGGGTAAGAAACCTTCAGTAGCAAAATAGCGGTAACTGTAAAAGTCGGAATTCACCGCCATTTGCTCTTCCACCAGGAGGTCCAGTTGCTTTTTTGCATCTTTCATCAAATCTTCTGAATTTTTTTTGTCTTTTCGTTTCCTGGATGCATCCACCGTCATTCGGCTGTGGAAGATGTATTGTTCCCATGCGGAGCGGTAAAGCGTCCGCCAGCGATTGCAGGCTAAATCGAATGAAGAGGCTGCCCGCTCGATGACATGCTCTAACCAATCCGTTGTATACCATTCAGCGTTTCCCAGGTGGGGTTTTATTTCTTCCATTATTCGGCTGGCCTTCTGGAAAGCGTTGCGTTTGACATTTTCTTTAAAAATACTGTCTCTTACCTCATTTTTTATTTCCAGTGTGGGATTATCGCCGGAAATGTCCAGGATTTCTTTTAATGTGGTACCCAGGCTCAGGCCGGTTTCCGCCAGCCACACCGCATGGATATGGGCGCGGATCAAATCTTCGTTAGCCAGGTCCAGGCAGGGTGTTTTCACTGCCCCGGCCACCATCAGCGGGGGATGTTTGAAAAAGTATTGGTCATGGGAGCTGCCCACGGAGCAATAGGTAAAAATAAGGGCCGGTTGTCCGCTTCTGCCGGCGCGGCCGCCGCGCTGGGCATAATTGGCGGGAGTAGGCGGTACATTCCGCATGTTTACCACATTCAGGTCTCTAATATCTACCCCCAATTCCATGGTGGGCGAGCAGTAAAGAATCGGCAGCGCTGCATTTTTGAAACGTTCTTCCCTCTCCTGGCGATGTTCGGGTTTTACCTGGGCCGTGTGTTCCCTGGCTTCCAGTCCTTGAATTTCCCTGGCGCCGGCACGGTAGAAATCCACGAAAAACGTATTGGCTTTCCCACCCTCATCCGGCCGACTGGGAAATCGTACCGGGTCCAACTCCACCCGGCGGCCATCCCCGGCTTTCCACTGCATGGCAGCAGCTAACAATTGATACCCCGGTACAGGATTATCGTCACTATTATTTAAATGATAAGCTAACTCCAGGATACCCCCTTTTCTCAGCGCCTCCAACAATTGCTGTATAATTTCACTTGCATCTTCCAGGCGAAGACGCCCGGTATAATTTTCAAAGGTGTTTGAGCGCAGCAAATAATAACCGAAACCGCTCCTGGCAGAGAGGAAAACATGATATTTATGCGGGTTGAACCGTCCCCTTTCCCGGGGTCTTGAACAGGGAAAAACCACCCTTGCCCGTTCAAGATTTTCATTTTCGTCGATTCCCCACGGTGCCACCAGGTGTTGGCTGCTGTTTTGCATCATTCGTTCCTGGTTTTCTTGTTTTAAGTAGTCCACCTTGATTGCCAGTTCCCTGCGGATATAGTCTAATAGAACTTTTGTTACTTTTTTCCTGTTTCCGGGGCCGGCCTGTGCCAGTGCCGGGTGGCAGTTTTCCCACAAATCCCCTGCGGCGCACACCGCTTCCAGGTCCGGGTAAGATATATGCAATAAATCGCACTGTTCGAGGTTTGGGCTGGTTACCCGCCAGCCTTTGCGTAAGTCTACGTACATTCGATATCCCAGTACCTGGCGTAAAGCCTTTTGGATTTGCTCCAGGGCAGTGAAACGGGCTTCCGGGTTGGCGGCATAATCTTTCGACGGTAAATTCAATGCAGCAAAGATACGCAGCGCCAGTTCATCATGAGTCAATCCTTTTTCTCCCGCTTCTGCCAATGCTTTATAAATCGCCGCCCTCAGCAGTCCGGTTTCCACGAAGTCATTCAGATGCCCGGCCTGAAGAGACGCATCCTGCCGATTATCCATAAAACTGAGTAATTTTTTGGCAATAGCCGGCAATTCATTTTCCCGGCGAAGATGCTTGATGGTAGAAAGACTCAATATTGTCGTTGCCGTACTGCGTCCTTCCGAGGCCAGTGACGACAATTTGGCAAATTCCGTGCGCTGACGAAAATAGGATATTCCACACTTCAAGCAAAACTTAAACGGCTTCGGTACAAAATGACACCGCAGACCATTCTCATTCCATTTTCCATCGGTTGCCAATAACATTTCTTCAGGCAAATACTTCTTTCTGTCAGGCTTGATACGCATACTTCCCCGATGTTCTTCGAGCCACTCTTCAGGGATTCTTCTCATTCTTTCGTCAAAATCCTCCGGCCAGGGTTCATCGCTGTTAATATAAATATATCCGGGTCTTGCGTTATTGTCTTCGGCGTTTTCTTCCTCATTGGTCCAGGGAGCAATAATCGCTTCTGTTGAGCCGTCCGGCCGCCGCATGACTTTATAATATTCCTGTCCGCATTCCCGGCAGAACACCACAGGAAAGAGCACCCTGGACCGGTCCTCTCCAGGTACGAATTTTTGTGCCGTAACCGTTAAATGGCGTTTATCTTCGGTTTCCAGCGTGCTGTACACGCTGCCGCTGCGGCTGATAAATTGATGCACCCGGAAAGCAAAAGGCTTAAATCCATCCGGTCCCGCTTCGCATTCATAACCTGCCAGGAGTCCCCGGCGAATAACCTCTTCGCAGCGTTTTACCGGTGCTTTTGTCAGGTGGGATAGTTTCCCGGCAATCCCTTTCTCTCCGGTAATACTGTGGGGCTCCTGCCGTATCAACCGGTCAGACCCCGGTTCCATTCGGATACCCAGGGTACTCTCCAACCAACAGGAGAGAGGATCAGCAGTAAATGCTTCATAAGACGTCGGAGGAACATAATCTATGTCCATGACCCGTTGCTTCAACCGGTTAATAAAGTCCCGGTCCTGTAGGTTTTCTTCTTTGGTGGCCCGTTTAAGTGTTTCTCCGATAATGTTTTCCGGCAAAAAAACATCGCCGAACAGGAGCTCAGCCGTTTCTGCGATCTTTTTTTGTTGTTCTTTATAAGTGCCGCCTCCGGCAATGGTGGCAGACGTGCCCACGCATTGAAGTCTTTCGGATTTCACCCGGTTTCTGAGCCTTCGGATCAAAAGAGCCACATCCGAACCCTGTCTGCCCCTATAGGTATGCAGTTCATCCATGACAAGGAAGCGAAGACCACGGAAACGATCTACCAGGGGCCGGTCCTCTCTCCGCGTCAAAATCAGCTCCAGCATGACATAGTTGGTGATTAAAATATCCGGCGGATCCTGTCTAATGACATGCCTTTGCTCCTCATTTTCCTGACCGGTGTAGCGGGCAAAACGAATCTCCGGTGTACCTGGCGGACAACCATAGTTTATATATTTTGCCAATGCTTCGTATTGGCTGTTGACAAGGGCGTTTTGCGGGTAAACAATAATTGCTTTTATACCTTTTCCCGGCCCCTCTCTCAAGATTGAATTCACTATTGGAACAAAATAAGCCAGACTTTTACCTGACCCTGTACCGGTGGTAAGCACATAGTTTTGATCTCTTTTAGCCGCGGCAATTGCTTCCCACTGGTGACGGTAGAGGCGAATCTCTTTACCAGGTGTATTACTATCCTTATCTTTTCTAAAAATATCCTGGCACGATTTGTGGAGCACCTCGTCTCCTACCAGTTCATCGATATTTTTTACCAATTCGAAAGAAGGGCTTAATTGAATCAACGGTTCCGGCCAAAGCAGTCCTCTCTCAAGACTGTCTTTAATAAAGTCTGACATCCGCGGATCTCTAATGTTGATGAAACTGTGGATATAAGAAGAATAGTCTCCGATCAATGATTGGTGAAGTTTAAACACATCCATTCATGATCTCCTGTCATGGTAAACCATTAAATTACCTCTCTGCTTAAATGTATTGGAGGAATTAATGTTAATTTATATCAAAGAAATCAGTAAAAGTCAAAAGAATTGACCCTATGCTTTGTATGGATACTTTTCAAAAGCCTGTTGCATGCCTTGACTCTAAAATCCAATGATAACCTCCTTATCTGTTTTATCTGTAAATCAACAAGATTTGATTTACGTATTAATTATAATTCAGTAAGTGTGCCAAATAATGGCATAGTGAGAAGGAAGATTAAACTTAGCCCGAAGGGCAGCCAGTTTCAGTTGGCAATAGGCAAAAGAAGAAGCGAGGAAGTTAGGAAGCGAGGAAACGAAGAAGAGAAGAAAGAAAAATTGCCGGGAAAGAAACGTTCTGAAACCGTTCCCAGGCAAATAAAGCCTTAGTAGGAAGTAAGAAGTAAGAAGTCGGAGAGATGATACTATGGTCATGCCGAGACAATAGTATCGTCAGGTTAAGACAATAGTATGTTCAGGCCGAGACGATAGTATTTACTCGAAGAGACAATAGTATTAACAGGAGGCGCCAATAGAAATAATATCAACAAAGTTGATATCAGAAAAAAATATTATCCAAGAAGAACTTTTTATAATCTGTGTAATCTGTGGGCTTTTTTCATAGGAGGAGTCTAAAACAAGAATTGCTGAAACTTTTTTTCAATTGTTGAAATAGGCTGTTCTTTCCTATATAATAATGTTTCGATTTTGATTTACAAAAAATGGATAAAATTACAAAATGGATCCAGGAATTTACCGGTTTAAGCCCTGAATTGCAAGAACGGATTTTTACGTCCTTAATCGTCATTATTCTCCTCTGGTTGATTCGCACCATCGTGATTCGCATTGTCTGGCGCAAGACAGAAGACCCTTATGTCCGTTATCGTTGGCGAAAAAGCACGGTCTACCTGGTTGTGATGATTGGTCTTTTAATTGTCGGCAGGATATGGTTTGCCGGCGTGGGATCCGTTGCCACGTTCCTGGGTTTACTGACCGCCGGACTGGCTATCGCCCTGCAGGACCTGGTTAAGAGTGTGGCTGGCTGGATTTTTTTACTGTGGCGGAAGCCATTTATTACCGGGGACCGCATCCAGGTGGGCAGCTATGCCGGTGATGTCATCGACATCCGGCTTTTCAAGTTTTCCCTGGTGGAAATTGGTAATTGGGTGGATGCAGACCAGAGTACGGGCCGTGTGATCCACCTGCCCAACAGCCTGATTCTCAGCGAGGTGATTGCCAACTACACCAGGGGCTTTGAGTTTATCTGGAATGAAATCGCGGTGTTGGTCACCTTTGAAAGCAATTGGCAAAAAGCCAAAAACATACTGTTGGAAATTGCCCAAAAGCATGCGGCTCACCTTACTAAAGATGCGGAGAAACGGATCAAGGAAGCCAGCAAGCGTTACATGATCTTCTTTACTGCGCTGACGCCAACGGTTTATACAGCGGTGAGAGACTGCGGGGTATTGCTGACCATTCGTTACTTGATATCTCCCCGCAACCGCCGGGGCAGCGAACAAGCCATTTGGGAAGATATTCTCGCCGCATTTTCTGAGTGCACGGACATCGATTTCGCCTACCCTACCCAGAGATTCTACGATAATGTTATAGAAGGCAAAAAAGACGCCCGCGCCGGTGATGAGTAAACGATAAAAAAAACGTTTGTATTTGAAAATTTTAAAAATTGCATTATTATATTGGCGGTGAAAAAAATAATTAAAAGAATTAAAAGGAGGATAAACTTAAAATGGACCAGGAGCAAAACCAGACGTCATGCATCAGTGGTACGGTGTTTTCTTTTTTAACCGGTGTCCTGATCGGTGGTGCACTGGGTTTACTCTTTGCACCGGTTGCAGGAAAAGAGGCCCGGGAAGCCATCGCCAACAAATACGACGAACTGAAAGAAATGATTAAAAAGCTGGAGGAAAAGCTGAGTAAACAGGAGAAAAAAGTTACCGCTTACCGCCCGGAAGAAGAAAAAGAATAAAAGACCTCACTTTTCTTCTTTTGTTGAGGCATCAGTTTTGGCTTTAACCGCTTTCCTTTTATCGTCTAAACTCTTTAATAGTGCTCCCAACAACATACCGATAATAAAGACAATGAAAACCATCAACGCCCTGGGTATTGAAAAGGTCCAGAATAGGAAATTGATTTCCACGATCTCCGTATTCTGGATGATAAAAATCACCACTAAAATCCCGAAAATAACTCCGGCGATGAACTTCATTTTTCCTCCTTTTTTTGCTTCGTTGAGAGAACAATCGCTGCAAACATTGGTGTTAATCCTGCCATGGGTATATTTTAGGATAAACTGGTGAGGAAATCAATGAAGAATGATTAAATATTTTTGAGAGAGACCATAATATCAACGGGGTCTTTTTTTCATTTGTTCCAGGAGTTCAAATCTAACCTGCTTTTCCCAGAGGTCTTTCCTTATTTGGTCTGCTCGTTCCAGGCATTCCTGTGAGTCATTCTCACGGCCAAGGCGGTGGTATGCTGATTATTTTTTTTCTTTTTTATTTTCAGTGATGAGGAATTGTGTCAGTAATAGTGTCCGCTGCAAAAGGCTGATTCGGTTAATGGATTCATGGGGGGTGTACAGGTCCTGGGCTACCGGTCCGATGCCGCAGATAACATCAACCTTATCCGGCACCAGTCCGGCAGCAGAGGGCCACAGCGAGGTTTTCTTATCCAGGGGGATTTCCAACTCTTGTGCCAGCTGGGAAATCCGTTTAAACAGGTGTTGATTCTTTCGTTTTTCTTTCATGGGGGGACGTTCGGATATTTTTTCCAGGGTCCACCTATATCCTTCTTTCCCGAGAATATTACGCATGTCTTTTTCTGCCTGTTGGGCGGTGGTTTTATCCAGGTAATTGAGCAATAACACTGCCTGGCACAGGTGGGGCAGCCGCAAGGGATATCGCTGCATAGTAAAATCGATTAAACCGATGGCTACCTGTTCTTTGCGGGAAGAGAGGGAGATCATCTTTTCGATTTTATTGTTGGTCCACCGTGCCGCATCCGGTCGTTTCCCAGGTTGTCCGAGGCGGAGTGCTTCCCCTTCCACCACCAGTCGGTACCTAATTAGTCCCCGCCGTTGGATTACCATACAGTTGGGGGGTGTGCCGGGGCGGAGGATCAATACCTGCTTCGCTTCTTTGGCGGCTGCCTGGATGATCTCCCGGCTGTACCGGGTATCCTGGCCCTCATCCATATAATACAACACGCCGATGGGAAGGTGGCGAAGCCGGCGTATACTACGCAGGGCGCCCAGGGCAAATTCCATCATCACCAGGGGGCCGCGGGAACACCCGATGCCCTCCCCATACAATCGGTCCGGGATGCGGCGAAATCCCTGTACCGGTATTTCCTGTTGAATGGGCACGTCCAGGTGGCCGATCAACAGGGTGCCGCCTTTCATTCCTTTTTTGGTTTCCCAGGTCCAGACGGCTCGTTCATCAGTAAAGCGGTCTACGGGTTTGAGTTTGAAATTTTCTAAGGTTTTTTGCAGTTCTTTAACGGCTTCCCGGATACCTACCGGATCAGAGGTGCGGCTGGTGCGGCGGGTCCATTCGCGAAGGCGTTTTTCCACCTGCTCCCGTCGTTGGGTGAGGAATTGGAAAATTTGCTCTTCGGGTTCTTTTTTCTTTTCGTCGATAGGGGGTGGTTTCGGGGTGCCGAAATACCGGGCTACAGCCACTTCTACCAGCCGATTCACCAGGGCAACGTAATCCAGTCCCACAGCTTCGGCGGCGTGGGTGTAGGAACCGTGTTCCCCCAGGCTGGGCAGGCTGTTTATCTCCAGTATGTAAAAATTGCCATTACTGTCCATACGCATATCCACGCGGGCGCAATCACGGCATCCCAATACCTGGAATGCTTTACGGGCCAACTCCCGGGCTTCCTGCGCCTTTTCCTCCGGCAGGTTGGCCGGGCATTCTACTTTTACTTCCCGTCCCGAACTTCGGGTTTTATCCTCGTGAGAATAAATTTTGGGCCCGGATTCGCCGAAAACAATTTCAGCAGGAGGAAAGGCTTCCGGCGGGTCATTTCCCAGGAGTCCTACATTGATTTCACGTCCGTCGATATACTGCTCCACCAGGACCGGCTGGGAAAAGCGGTCGAAAATAACCTGTGCCGCTTCCCGGAGTTCCTGTTCATTGTGGACCACCCGGATACCAAAAGAGACCGCTTCATTCTTGGGTTTTACGATCAGGGGATATGCCAGGTCCGGTGTGGGAAAATCCGGGTCGTTTAATACGGCAAAGTCCGCGGTGGGAAGTCCAAACTGTCGGAATATGGTTTTGGATACCACCTTATCCAGCGCCAGCGAATGGGCCATGGGACCGGAGGCCACATAGGGAATCCCCACCATCTCCAGGATACTGGGTACATGTGTATAACGGGCTTCACCCTGGATACCGTAGGAGATATTAAACACAATACCGGGTCGCTCACCCTTTAATACTTTGGGCATGAATTCCTCCAGATGACCGATCAGTTCTTTATCCCCTTCCAGGGCAATGGCCTGGTGTTTCCCTTTTTTCAATGCATTCAATATCCTGTTGATGGTCTTATTCCCGATTTTTTCCTGGTTAGGCCGGCCAAAAAGATTAATGACATTCTTACTTTCACGATTGTAAACAATGGCAACTTTCATGCTTTTCCTCCTTATTACTTGCCTGTTGATGTTGATTCCATATCGAAAAAAAGACACAGGGCATTTTCAAATTGATGATTCAACTGCTTGAGGCGGTTTTTATCGATTTGCAGATTCGAGGAATCAAACCAGGGAGATGCCAGGTACAATAAACGGTTTAACTCCACCTGCACCCAGGGCACCGGGTTTCTACCATAGGTGCGGGTAATATAGCCGCCGGAAAACGGTTGATTAATGCTTACCTGGGAACGTTTCAAGGAAAAGGCCCGGCAAAAGCATTCCGACAATTTTTCCACTGTTTCATTCGGACAGGATTTTTCATGGACATTTCCCAGGCAAACCAGGGGTCGCTTTGCTTTTTTACCGGCATCCGGTGCAATGGCTGGTGCCTTCGCTGCCATGGAATGACAGTCCAGTGCCAGTAATATGGTTTCTTGTTTTAAAATTTCCCGGATCCGGGAATGATAGGGCAGGTAATAGCGTTCGATCAACTTGCGGGTAAGAAGATTGTCCGGTTCTTTTCCCTGGATATAAATGGGCTTTTGGAAGCAGGTTTTACTTTTGATAAGGCCGTCGGGATTTTGGGGAGGCATATCATCGGTAGAACGGTTAAGGTCCACGAAGGCGCGGGCGATATCGGTGGTAACTACATCTGTCACCCGGTTTTGCAGGTGATAGATTTCTTGGGTAAAGGCATCGCCGTCCTCAAAAAGATCAAAGGGATTGATACAAATTCTTTCCTTTAGTTCTTCGGGGATTTCCGTTCCGCCGTGGGGGATGGAGAGTAGAACCGGCAGCGTTGTCATGGTCAGCAGCCTTTGGCGATACCGTCTCGCCGTATATCAGCGGCCCCCTGGAAACCGGGGCCGGTTTGACGCTTTAATACTGCCTGGATACAGCCAAGGTAAAAAGCAAAGGGCTCACGTTGATCGATGCGGTAGCCTTTTTTCTTTAGAAATTCGATCAAACCGGGAGAGAACCGGTCAGCTTCCAGGCTGATGCGTCCTCCCAACGAACAATGCATGCGGGGGGCGATGATGGCTTTGTCAATAGACAGGTCCCGGTCGATCACATGGATTAAAAACTGTGCCAAGGCAGAGACAATACGCTCGCTGCCAGGACTGCCCAATGCCATCCATAAACGCTCTTCCAGGAAAAGCATCGTGGGTGCCACTGTCGCCCAGGGCACTGCATTGGGCCTCAGGTAAAAGGGATGTTTGGGGACGGTGTATTCAAAATCTTTCAGGTAATTATTATAAAGAAACCCCAGGCCTGCGGCAGCGGCTTTGCTGCCATAAACCCGTTCAATGGACTGGGTGAGACTCACTGCCATTCCTTTACTGTCCATCACCGACAGGTGAGTGGTTTCCCCGGACCGCTCATCTTCGGAAGCAATCACAGATAATATGCTTTTATCAACGTTTTTAAGAATCTCCTTGATAGAGCGCCGCGCAAATTTGCGCCGCAGCATATCTTTCTCTTCTATCTCCATTTGTGGATAAAAATTGGGATCAAAAGGACGGTCCGAACGTTCCAGGAAAGCTTTCCGCAGTACCTCTGTCAATAGATGTATCTTTTTGTATCCACGCTGCATATCCTGGAAGGTATCCGGCGGCAATTGGTCCAGCATCAAAAGAGCAAACAGTAAGGTTCGACCCGCACCGGGCAGCGGCATGGTATAAACCGATATGCCCCGGAATTTCCGCTTCAAGGGTTTCCTGATAATGGGCCAGGGAATCAATGCCAGGTCATCATATCGCAGCAGTCCACCGTTTTCCCGCATATCCGCATCAATAATTTTAGCAATACTACCCTCGTAGAATTCTTCCACTCCTTTTTGGCTGAGTTTTTTTAATAAATCCGCCAGGTCCGGCTGCCGGAAGAGGTCACCCGATGAATAGGGCTGACCATTTTTTAAAAAATAACGCGCCCCGGATTTGGAGTCCACACTATGAAAATTATTCAATTCTTTTTGCTGGAGGCGGCTCTGTAGAGCAGTAATGGTGCAGCCATTCTTTGCCAGGTGGATGGCAGGTTCCAGGATTTCTTCCCACTTCAGGCTGCCGTAGCGGTGGTGCACGTACCCCAGGACCGCGGGTGTACTGGGAACCGTGGTAGCCCGGTAGCCGTTGCTGCGGTCCCGTTTGTATATGGCATTCACATGAGCCAGGGAGGGTGCACGTGATGAGCCATCAATAGCTGCCACTTTCTCCCCGGTATAGATAAGCATCATGGTTTGCCCACCGATACCGCTGGACTGGCTTTCACAAACCCCCAGGGCAAAAGCAGCAGCAATGGCTGCATCCACAGCGTTTCCCCCTCTTTTTAACATCATGACACCCGCTTCCACCGCTTCCGGCGCTGCTGCCGAAACCATACCCCCTCCTGCTTCTACGGCTTTACCATCCACCGAGGGACTAAAACCCCCTTCAATCTTTTCGATGTCCATTCACTGTCACCTCACATTCTTCAAATCATTGCTGCCTTCAATTATAAAGACGCCCCACTATATCCCAAAAATTTTTTATTGTCAATAGTTTTTGTTTTTTTTGACTGGACATTTTTTTCCTTTTTGTCTCCGACGGCCAGGGGGCTCTTTTTAGAAAAACCGCCCCCTGGACCCCCGCAAAAACTTTTATTTAGCAAACCTTTAATCGGTCCTATTTTAAATAAAAGGTGAGGGTTTTGGAGGCACTGTTACCGGCGTAATCCTTGACCTGAACCTTCAAAAGGTTTTTTCCTGCCTGGAGATGTGTTAAATCTTCGATTTTTGCAGAACTCCTGTCCGGGTCGTATTCGCACTCATACTGAGGACAAATGCGCTTTCCATTAAGCCATATTATTAAGGAGTTGTCATCTACTCCTTTGCCTTTATCCGTGATTTTGACAATTATTTGCTTGAGATTTTTCTTATATTTTGTTTTGGGTCTTACAAACCAAATTTGCGGTGGGAATATGTCCCGCATCAACGCAAAGATCCCGGAAGAGATCAACCTGTGTTTATAAATAGCAGATGCTGTGTCATAGGTGGTATACCTATACTTCCATTTCCCGGTTTTATAATTATATTTGAATATGCCCACCTGTTTGGGATTGGAAAGCTTTTTCTTAAATTTGTAAAACACCGTGTCCAGGAAAGGAAAATGATAGGGCGATAAACTGATCTGCCTGGATAAAATAGGAAATTCCGAACCGTAATTTTTTTCTTCGATTTGTAAGACTTTGGGTTCATACACAGAACGAATATCAAATTCCGCCTCAAATTCATGGTATTTAACTCGCTGCTTTTTTCCTTCTTGCAAATAAATCAAAACCAATTTTTTCTGAATTTCTGCGATTTTTTCATTGTCTTTGAAGATTGAAAAATGAAGCAAGACAGGGTTTGCCGGGTTGATAGCCCGGGGAGTGAACCGGAAATATACGTTTTCGCTGCTGCATTGGGGGAC
>JABAOF010000069.1_pt3 | contig 22514 bp, 17 predicted proteins | sample 7062171 | NCBI WGS metagenome assembly JABAOF01 (sample SAMN14538628, study PRJNA623070) | marine sediment metagenome | biome: marine biome [ENVO:00000428]; feature: marine pelagic biome [ENVO:01000023]; material: deep marine sediment [ENVO:00002113] | place: India: Gulf of Khambhat ...
AAAAATTTTTGCGGGGTCCAGGGGCGGTTTTTTTAAAAAGAGCCCCTGGCCGCCGGAGGCGAAAATGAAACGGGTTGTTGTTATTGGAGCCGGGCATGCGGGTATAGAGGCGGCGTATGCGGTTTCTAAGATGGGTTGTGAAGCGGTGCTGGTGACTATTCACCTGGAAACCATTGCCCAGATGTCCTGTAATCCTTCGGTGGGGGGTATTGCCAAAGGTCACCTGGTGAAAGAGATCGATGCCATGGGCGGTATTATGCCGCGGGCTGCGGATGCCACGGGGATTCACTTTAAAATCTTAAACCGCAGTAAAGGCCCGGCGGTACGCGCGACCCGCACCCAGAACGATAAAATCGCCTACCGCAATTTTATGAAAACCTTTCTTGAACAAACACCTAACCTGAACGTCTACCAGTCCGTGGTATCTGAAATCCTGGTGAAAAACGGCAAAGTTACCGGTATCGGGTTACTGGAAGGGAATCACATTGATGCGGATGCGGTTATTATTACTTCCGGTACGTTTTTGAACGGGAAAATATACATTGGCAGCACCATTTATGAAGCGGGCCGGTCCAATGAGCCGCCGGCTACGCACCTGGCGGAAAATATAAAAGCGTTGGGTTTTGCAACCATGCGGTTGAAGACCGGAACTCCCATGCGGCTTCATCATGACACCATTGATTGGGGCCGGTTTGAACCCCAGCCCGGTGATGAGCCGGCCATTCCTTTTTCTATGTTTACGAAGAAAAAGGTAAGAAATCAAATTGTTTGTCACCTGGGTTATACGACGCCGCAGGTCCGCACCGTTATCAATGATAACCTGGATAAGTCGCCCTTATTTTCCGGTGTAATCGAAGGCATTGGCCCCCGTTATTGTCCTTCCATCGAAGATAAGATCGTTAAATTCCCCCATCGGGATGTTCATCATTTTTATTTGGAACCTGAGGGGGTGATCGATAAAAATAAAGAGGTGTATGTGAATGGGCTTTCTTCCAGTCTGCCGGTGGAAGTTCAGCGGCAGATATTAAATGCCATTCCCGGGCTTGATTGTGCGGTGATGATGCGGCCCGCTTATGCTGTCGAATACGATGCCATTAAAGCCACCCAGGTTAAACATACGTTGGAGAGCAAAATCATTGAAAATCTTTATTTTGCTGGTCAGGTGAACGGCACGTCCGGGTATGAAGAAGCGGCAGCCCAGGGCATGATGGCAGGTATCAATGCGGTATTGAAATTGCAAGAAAAAGAGCCTTTTATATTGGGCCGGGATGAAGCCTATGCCGGTGTGCTCATTGATGATCTTGTCAGCAAAGGGGTGGACGAGCCTTACCGGTTGTTTACGTCTCGCGCCGAATACCGTCTCCAGTTGAGAGAAGACAACGCTTTTGAACGATTATCTCACTACGGGGTGAAATTCGGTTTACTGGATGAAACGTTATTTTTAAAAGAAGAGCGAAAATTCAAAAAACGAAAAGATGTTATTGAACAATTGGTAACTCTTAAAGCTAAATACAAAGGCAAAACCTATTCCCTGGGACACCTGTTGAAGATGCCGGAGATTAATTTTGAAAAGCTGGAGGAAATTCACGGTTCCCCGATTTTGAAGAACAAGACCCTGACGGATGTTTCGTATATTGAAGCCGCGGTAAAGTACGAAGGGTACATTAAAATTCAGCAGCAGAACATTGAGCGGTTTAAGAACCTGGCGAAAATAAAATTGCCTGGAGATTTTGATTACAACCAGATAGGTGGGTTATCGACTGAGGTACGGCAGAAGCTTTTGCATCATCGTCCTGCCAATCTTGCGGAAGCGTTGAAGATACCCGGTGTCACGCCGGCGGCTATTAACACCATTTCTATTTATTTGACCATTACCAGGAAAAAGAAGGGAGCCTAAAAAGAACGAAAAGACACGAAAAACTCAAGCAGCAGCAAAGAAATAAAAAAAAATTAAAAAAGGGGTTGACAAGTCTTTCTCAATTTTATAAAATCTCATGGTTATATATCTGTCAAAAAGGAGGTTCATAAGATGAGAAGAATAATCGCGGGATGTGCTTTGGTTTGTCTACTTTTTTCATTCAATTTAATTGCGTTTGCGCAGGAGCAGCAACCTGCGGGAGATCATCCCATGGCATCCTTTATGGACGCAAAATGGGGAATAACTGCTGCAGACTTTACCCAAAATTTCAAGTATAAAGATGGTCTAAAGTTAGAACGAAATGCTAACTTTTACTATTTAAAAAATTTTAAATTGGGTGAATTAACCCTTAAAAAAATTAAATTCAAATTTGTATCCAAGGGAAGCAAGGATCTGCAACTTAGCAAGAGGACTCATGACAGCTTTATTCTTACTGAAGTACTCATTTTTATGACACCAGAGCAATTTGAGACGCTGCTTCAGATATTTAAAGTAAAGTATGGCGAGCCGACAAAATATGATGAATTCGATGTACGAGATCATACAGGTAAGAGCTTTTTACAAAAAGTCGCCCGCTGGGAAAACAAAGAGATCAAACGGATGATAATCATGGAACGACAGGCCAGTAAATTAATAGACAGTATGGTGATGTTAATACCAATAGAAGCGAAGACTAAGAAAGAAAAAAAAGATAAAATAAAAGAAGCAGCCGAAAAAATTTAACCCCCCTCTTTAATGCTTTTAACCTGGACAAGAAGGGCGCTGGGGCGCAGTGATGCGTTTGCAGGGGAGATTATTCCCAGAGAATCCCTGAAAGAGCGGTGCTGATGAATTTTGCTTGAAAATTTTTAGGCCTTAAAATGCTTGAAAAATACTCCTGTTTCTTCTAAAATAAACCCTGGGTTAATATTAAGTTAAGATTCGATTAAGCAAAGACCTGGAGGTCAAAGAGAATTGATAACGACAGTTAGCATTATTTGTCTTTTTCTTGCCTACTTCTATTTTTCCCATCTATTAAGTTACAAAATCCTTAAAAACCGTATTTTGAGAAAAAGGAAGTGGGAACTTAATATTTGCTGTGGGAAAACCGACGGCGGCGGCGTAAATGCCGATATCGTCAAACATATGGACGTTCCCTCTTTCGTTCATATTAAGGATATCTACAACCTGCCCTTCAAAGACAGAGCATTCGAGACCGTTATCTGTTCTCATACCATCGAGCACCTGGATGACCCGGAAAGATTCTACAACGAACTCAAACGGGTGGGAAAAGAGGTGACCCTGGTTCTGCCTCCGCTGTGGGATTTTACAGCTGCATTTAATTTTCTCGAACATAAATATATTTTCTTGTGCTGGCGAAAAATACATAAAAAATTGCCCCCTTTTGTTCCTTTACCTCTTTCTACCTTTTACCACAAGCGATTTGGGCAGAAGATCAAAGCCTAGGTCCACAAAGAAAAATTCGAAGCACGAAGCACGAAATCCGAAACAAATCCAAAATCCAAATGTCCAAAATTCAAAACAAAGCCATCATGCAAAATTAGAATTGCTGTGTCGTACCACTACCTCTTGAAATATCCTGCTTTTTCTATTATTATAAAGGAATGAAACATGTAACGAAATCGATTGTTTTATTTCTTCTTTTCGTTGTTTTTGCTGTTCTTGCTGTTTCATTGGCGTTACCGTCAAATCAAAATAAAACCAAAACACTTCAACTTCATTTGACAGTGCGAGTGCCGGAGGAAAAACCCGAAGACGTCGAGTTGAAAAAACAAGACTTCCGGTTAACCATCAACGGCCAGCCGCGAGAAATCCTGGAGGTAGTTGAAAACACAGCCTCTATAAATCAACCCCCGGGTTTCCCGGGACGCAATTTTATAGTTTCCCTTCATATGACCGAATACGGGAAACCAATAGAAGAAGCCATTTCTTTCTTTATTAGCGATATATTAACCTCCAACGACTCCCTGATCCTTTTAACTCCCCTCCAGGTCTACAACATTACCGTCTCCACCAATAAAGGGAGGATGATAAGAGAAATCATACACCTGGTGAAAAAAGACTGCGATTCCTATAAAAAAAAACTAAATGCAGCAAAAAAGAATCTTGAGTTTGAAATAAAACGGATGAGACGGCTTTTCAGGGGTGGGGTGGATGATAAGGCTTTTATTACCAGCTATAAGAGGATCAGTATGTTTTTAGCTACTTTCCCCAAGGAATTCTTAAATTTTAGAAATCGCTTTTTGTTTCCCGATTTGAATAAATATTGCCAGATTCTCGATTTTCTGGGCAACCGGGAAGGCCAACGGTGGTGGATTCATTTCCAGCAAGGTGATTTTTTCAGCATCATTTTCGATATAAAAGAAGTAATCAGGAGAATAGAGGCGTATTGCTCACACTCTTCCCTGGCAAGTCATGCCTTTTTACACAATCTCCACTTATTGGAAAAACTCCTGGACCCGGGGGATTCCTTTCCCAGGGAACAATTGTTCAATGCATTTACCAGTGCAAATGTACGATACAATGCCGTTTTATGGACCATCCGCAAAACCGAAACCACGGACAGCGAATCCCATACGATTTCTCACCTGAGAGGAATCTTAAATGCCATCTCCAGGAACACCGGTGGAAAAACCGTACAGGCCATCGACCCGAATCAGGGAATAAAAGAAATCGCAGAATACCGCGATCACTACTATCACCTGGTCTATGATTTTGACGGCCATATCAAAGAAAAAAAAGTACAGGTTATTATACTCCCGGAGGACCGGAAGCTAACGCTCTCCTACAAGAAAATTTTTAGCCATGATGAGATGCAAACCTTGATCCAATACCTTTCCGCAGGAAAGATTTCCATTACCGGTGTCTCATTGAAGCAAACCGGGGATAAACAGGTGGTTATGTTTTCCGTACAATCTATCGCCTTTAATAAAGAAAAAAAGTTCGGGTTGGTGAGAGTCCGGATTGAATTGTGCGATGACCAGGGTAATCCTGTGTTCCGCACGGAAAACACCCTGCGGTCCTCTAAACCCACAATCACTATTTCCGTCCCCATCCCGGGAAAATACACCGGGAACGTTAAACTGTCTATCCATGCCTACGACCTGATGGCCAACCGGCTGGCATTATATGAAGAGCAGGTGAAAATGGAATGATGCAGAAAACAACATATCGTCTATGGGTTTTTGTTTTTGTGGCTCTCTTAACCTGGGGTTTGACCGGTGACACTGCTGCCCGGCCCCTGCCCCAGGAGCAAGAAACCATTAATTTGGAACGGATGTACCTGGGAGTCAGGTTTTCCCGCGTTATTCAACACGTTGAAAAAAAAGATTTCCAGCAATTATCGCTAAAGGAAAAACTGCTGTTCATCGAGTGTCTGGCCCGGACAGGAAAAGGCTTACAAGCAGAAGAAAAGTTAAAACCAATACTGGCATCTCATCTTTCTGATCCTGAGGTATTGGCAACAGCCGGGGGAGTGGCCCTTTCGCTGGGCCGCCTGGAAGAGGCAAAGGGCCATATTGACCGGGCCCTTGAACTTAAACCGGGACTCAAACAAGCAATTCTTTCAAAAGCCCTGCTGTTTTTGTATTACCGGGAATTCAACCAGGCACAAAAATGGTATGAAAAACTGGTAACGTTAAGTAAAAACACGGGAAGCCCGTGGGCGGATTCGGATTTGCTGTTCCTGGTAGGGTTGGATGTGTACCGGGCCAACCTGAACCCCCAAAAACTGGATCAATTGTATAAAACCCATGCCCGGCGAAAGAAAAAAATTAGTAAGAGCCAGTACCGGGAGTCAATTTCCAATCACAAGATGTACAAACGGGCGGGTAAACAGAGCAGGGTGTTGTTCCAGGTAGAAACCCAGTCTGATAAAGTGATAGTTCCTTTTAATATAGGAGAAAAGGATTCCCGGTTCAATACCATTTCCTTAACCGCAGGTGGAAAAACCTTTAACGTTTTATTGGACACCGGTAATGCCACGGGTTGGATCGTTCACAGCAGGGAATTAAATGAGCTGTTGAAACCTGTTACCGGTGGACGAACAATAACCATGATCGGCACCGAATCCGGTTTCCTGGACGGGTACCGCCAATATTACAAAACGGTGGATTTCAATGGTTTTAAGATCCTTGATGTCAATGGAATTTATGTGCCCAAACCGCACCCGGATTACCTGGATGCCAACCTGAACCCGGCATTTATTCGAAACCGTGTGGTTACCGTTGACTTTATAAAAAACGAATTGGTTTTACGTACAAAGGAGCGGTTTACCAGGGACCTGGCATCGGCGCAACAAACCCAGGGTGTCTGTCGGCTGCCGTGGTACGGTTATAAATCTGCATTTGTCCCGGTGACAGTGTTGGAAAAAAAGGGATTGGCAATCATAGAGACCGGTGCCCAGGACATTGCCCTTAAATTGGATTTTACCCGGGTGCTGGGCTTGCCGTTGACACCCAGGGTAAAGTACCTGGCCACCGGTCAGGTAACCCGTTATCATCAAGCACTGGTAACGTTTTTCCTGGGTGATTTCCGGTTCTGGAGGGAAGCTGCGGATGTATGGCCGTTTAGTCGTTTTTATAATCGCTTGACCGGTTTATCTGCGGATGTGTTTATTGGTCCGGCGGCATTCAGGGGAAAGTATGTAGTTACTTTTGATCCATTTGATAAGCAAGTGGTCCTGGAGCAGTCAGGAGCTGAGTAGGAAGTGAGGAAGAAAAGAACAGATGAAAATTACAAATTACAAATCACAAATTACAAACAAATTCCAAATTACAAACTCTTCTTTGGAAACGGAATACAAATGATTACAATAGGGCAAGATGTAAATAAGCGGGGTACAATGAATGTCCGCATATGAAAAGTTTTGCGGGGTCCAGGGGCGGTTTTTCAAAAGAGCCCCTGGCCGGAGGTACAAGAAATGAAGACAGATATGGAGTTGATTGAGGAGTTGCATCGAATTGATATGGAAGCGTCTAAACAAGGAGATTTTGATACGCTTCTCAGTTTATGGACGGAAGATGGGGTGATGATTGCGCCCAAATCAGACCCGGTAATAGGAAAAGAAGCTATTGCCAGTGGTATGGAAACATACCGGGAGCAACTCAAGAATCTTACGATTACCCGGTATGTAATTGATTTCAAGGAAGTTAAAATCCTGGGTGATTATGCTTTTGAATGGGGGATGTATCATCATGTGTATTATAATAATGATGAACCGGACAAAATAATTGAAGAGAGGGGTAAGGTTATGCGGATCTTGCGTCGTCAAGCGAATGGTAAATGGAAGGTAGCCCGTGCCATTTGGACAGAGTAAAAAATAGTTGAATTTTGCGTGGTTTTGTTATAAGGTATATCGTATGAAAATGGAACCCGATTCAGCGAGATGGGATGAGATACAAAAGATATTGAGGGCAAAGGAGCAGTTTCATAAAGACCGGGCGAAGCTGCCGATTGAGGAAAAAATAAAAATCCTGGTAGAGCTTCAGAAGTTGGCAATTGATATGCCAACGGCATCCAAAGGGAACAGATTCAGAATGGTTTGGAACATATAGGAAGGTCCTTTTTATATTCTTCCCAGGTATCTTTTCTTATTTCATCCAATTTCTTTTGGTACTCTTCTTCCGGCATATCGATGGATTTTGAAATCAAGTCTGTAAAGAATTCCAATTTTTTCACAGAGATCATCTTGTTGACATATTCTTTGATCTTTTCTTCTCCGAATTTCTTAAGTATCGATTCGTCTACGCCTAATTGAATTGTTTCCATTTATATCACCTCAATATACAATGATAGTGGGAATTTCATTTGTTGTCAAATAAAAAGTTGGGTTCCCAGGAGTTTTCCTTAACCTCAGCCTTAACCTTAACCTGGCAATTCCCAAAATGAGAATTGCTGTCTCTTTTTCCTCTTAGTTGACATGAGGAGAAAAAAGCGTTATATTAATGAAGGAGACTCAAATGAACGAAAAAGAGGATGAACTTTTGGAACGTATAACGTTTAATGCTGATATATTTAATGGTAAACCTATTATTCGTGGGAAGCGAATTGCGGTGGAGCACATACTGGGAATGATAGCAGCAGGTTCTACAGTAGAGGAAATATTGGAAGGTTATCCGTTTTTAGAAAGAGAAGATATCCAGGCGTGTTTTAGTTATGCGCACAGGCGTTAAAACTTGCCCGAAGGGCACCTCTTTTTTCTAAAAAAATCCAAATAAGTATTGACAAAAATAGAAATTTGTTGAATATTATTATTTGAAGCGACTGAGACGGCTGTCACCGGCCGGTGAAAGATACATCTTTCCTCAGTCGCTTTTTTTGTGAGGTCATATTGCATATCCTTTATGTTGACGAATCCGGCGATATAAGCTGCCGGTTGGTGAAAAAACTTTCATAATTATTGACAAAAAGTGTTTTTTGTACTATAAATAGTATATTCTCCCTATGGTCATTATGTACCATAGGCCCCGGGTGCCTGTGTGCCCGGGCTTCCTTCTTTTTAAAAATGAAAAAAGTTTTATTCTTCGTAGACGGATTCAATATATACCATACCATTGCAATTTTCATATGAAGTTAAAAGAAAAGCATTTGAAGTCCTGTATTTTCCCCGAAAGGATAAGACTTGAAGATAATACCGTAATCACTTGTCCGTCAGCATGGAAATAGATATTGTTCAAATCTTTTTTTTTAGGAGAAAGAAAACAGAACAGGTGAGAAATTCCTTAAGAGGGCTTCTTAAGGTTTTTTTAGCTGTTTGGGATTTGGGATTTGGGATTTGGAATTTTCCTCTTATACTTCCGTCATCTCCCACAGGGAATTATAAATCAGTCGAGCCTCGTCTTCGTATTTATCTTTTTGTGCCAGGTAGAGTTTGCTGAGAATATCCACGGCTTTATCTTTTTCGCCCAGGTTGCCCAGGGCTTCAGCGCAGAAACGTCTCAACCCGTCCGACTGTTTCTCATCTTCGGCAAGGGCAATTAATGCTCCCACCATTTTCTCTTTAACTCCTAAATTGAAAATGTTTAAGGCGCAGTAACGCTGAATCCCCTCTTTTTGGTTCTTATCTTCAAAAAGACCAAATAACAGTTCTATTGCTTTGTCTTTCAAACCTAAATTCCCTATTGATAAAGAGGCATAACTCCTTAGCCCGCCTCCTACTTTCTCATCTTCGGCAATATGCAGTAAAATCTCAATTGCTTTATCTTTAAAACCCAGGTGCCCCACTGCAAACGCGCAATCACACCTAAGACCACCCGATTGCTTCTCATCTTCTGCAATACGAATTAAACGATCAACTACTACTATATCCTTAATACCTAAATTCCCAACTGCTAAAACGCAGCAACGTCGGAGTTTAGCCCCTTGTTTACAATCTTCAGCAAGCTTTATTAATCGATTTACCACCGCTAAATTTTTAACTCTAGAATTTCCAACAGCTTCAACACATTCACGCCGCAGGCCGCCCCCCTGCCTCACATCTTCGGCAAAATTCAATAGTATTTCCACCAACGCCTTATCTTTCAAACCCAATTTCTCAACAGCTTTAACGCAATCAAGCCGCAGTCCTCGCGTTTGTCCCTCATCTTTGGCAAGCTGTATTAATCGATTCACCACCTTCTTATATTCATTTCTCGAATTCCCAATGGTTTGGACACAGTAACGCCGCAATTTATCTCTCTGGTTCGCATCTTCTGCCAGATGAAGTAATATCTCCACTGCTTTATCCATAAAACCTAATTTCTCAATGTTTGAAGCGCAATCAAGCCGGAAATCACCACTCTGGTTCGCATCATTTGCCAACTGAAGTAATATCTCAACTGCTTTATCTTTAAAACCTAATTTCCCAATGTTTAAGGCGCAATCAAGCCGGAAATCCTCCCCCTGGTTCGCATCATTTGCCAACTGAAGTAATATCTCAACTGCTTTATTCTTATAACCTAATTTCCCAACGGCAAAGGTGCAACCACGCCGAACACCCCCCGTCTTCCTCTCATCTTTGGCCATTCGAAGTAAATGATCAACCACTGATTTATTTTTAGCACCTAATTTCCCAACGCTAAACGCGCAGTCACTACGTAGATCATCACTTTGATTGTCATCTTCAACTATATGAATCAAGCGTTTCGCAATTGCTTCATCTTTATCCATTCGTTTCCCTAATGCGGTGGCGCACCTCCTTCGAATTTCGATTGGTTGGTTTTCGTCTTCGAGCAGTTTAAACAGACGCTCTATTGCATTTTTATCTTTAAATCCTAATTCCTCTACTACTGAGAGACAGGAACATTTGAGATATTCAGGCTGTGTATCATCTTCGGCTATATTCAATAGCATATGCGCTGCTTTATCTTCAAATCCTAAATCCCCCACGACTGCTGCGCAGGAGCGCCGCAGATCTCCATCCTGCTTCTCATCTTCGGCAATAAGTAGGAGTCGATCTACCGCTACTTTATCTTTCACCTCTAACTTCCCTACAGCTTTTGCGCAGGAAGCACGGAGTGAACCCACCTGTTTTGGATCTTCTGCTAAGAATAAAAATTTTTCATTAAGAATGGAGCGAGTGGACAAATCGTTAACAGTGGGTATCCAATATTGAAATCTTTTCCACGTTTTATTTACCCGTGTACTCCTACTTCTACCCTCATTCCAAGAAAAATCGATGAAGTCATTTACTTGTTTTTCAACAAAAACGGGATTGTTGAGCCACTGCCCTTGCTCGGCAATGAATTTCATGACAAAATAGTGATTGTGAAAAAAATAGGGTTCAAGGCCTATAGGGTCACGATTTAAAATAAGTTCCAATATTTTTTGGGTTTGCCTGGCTGGCAGCGCACGAAGGGCTAATAAAAGTGTCTCCTGCCAGAAGGCATTATCGATAAATTGGTCAACATAATCGATCATTATTTTTAGGTTATAATTATCTTTTGATTCATTGGCCATCCACATGGCGGCAAAATACTCCTGGAAGGTCTTGTGCACAAATCCATACTGCTCCGACGCCTGTTCCACCAGCAACCCGGCCCGCGTTCGTATAACTTCCAGGAATTCATCCACCATTTCCCTGGCCTCCCAATTTTCACAATCGAAAACCTGGCAAAATTCGGAAAGCAATATTCTATACAATTCATCGCGGTCCATCACAACCCCGGCTTCATCTCCTTTTTCAATGGACTGCAAATGAAAGGCCACTTTTTCCAGGAACCGCCGTCTATGAGACAGCTTAAACTTTTCATCGATGATTCCCTTGCCAATGTCCCAGGTATAAAGCAGGGCTTCGGTGGCTTTGTGGTAAAGTTCCAACCGGTCCTCGGGCAATTGGGCTTCGTAGCGGTGAATAATGGCGATAATGGTCAACAGCAAAGGACTCTTTGCTAGCTCCTTAATCCGTGGTTTTTTTTCAATGGCTTCTTTCAAATCCCCGGCTTTTTCACCGGCTTCGGCCGGGTTATGCAACCGGCTTTGATACCATTTATGGATAAATTCTTCCACTTCTTCTTCATTAAAATCTTCCAGGGTAAAATGGCGGTAGTCGGTAGTGGAGAACTGTGCCCGGCTGTACCCGGCAATACGGGAGGTTACAATGACTGTATTGTCAGGGTTGTAACCGGTGACAAAAGAACTAATCATCTGCCGAATCTCCACCCGCCGCGATTCGGCCGCCACTTCATCCAACCCGTCAAACAACAGCAGCACCCGGCCGCTGTCCATGTATTTTTCAAAGAATTTCTTTGGTAAGGTAAGACTATAGTTCTTGCGCATGGAGTCATAAAGATAATCCAGGATGTTGTAATCTGTTCGGTTGGTCTTACTTAACGCATTCTCAAATTTGCGAATTTCCACCAGGATGGGTAATGAAAGAGAGCGAATGTCACGGGGATTTCCCAGCATCTTTTGGACGGCTTCCAGCATCAGGTATTTCAACAGCGTGGATTTCCCGGAACCCGGCTTTCCCAGCACCATGAAGCGCCGATTATCGCCTTCGGGAAAAACCGTATCAAATTTAACCGGTTCCTTTTTCTCTTCTATCCCGGCGTCGACAGTCATCATTTTCCGCAATTCTATTTCATCACTGGTAAATGCTTCGTCTCCAGACGCTTCTCCTTCCTGCATCATACGTTCGTAATCACTGACCGTAACACTCTCCACCACCCGCTGCATCACAAATACCGAGGGCAGGGAAATATCCTTTTTCTCCTTCAAGTCCGGGATACCGGAAAACTGCAGCCGCTGATTATGGGTCCTCAATTGACGCAGATACTTGTGCCTCGCCAGGGTATGGTTGGGTTCCATACCCGGCGGCTCTGGCAATTTAATAATAATGGTTTCCTTCCCGGTTTGCGCCAGTCCCTCAATCTTTTTGATCACATCAGACATGGCCTGGTAAAAGAAATTAAAATCCTTTAATTCAATCCCATTATCCAGGCAGAGGGGCACAAAAATCTCCGCCAGGATGTCCAGGTTCACATCATCTCCCTTACCTTCAAATGCCAATCGGAATTCATATATGATGCGATCGTCTGCAAAAAATTTCTCAAAAACCTGCAAAAGTTTTTCTTCTTCCTTTTCTTTGTCTTCCTTTGGAATGCTCTTTTTAAAATCCAGGTATGCCTTTTCCAAAACTAATTTCAATTCATCCTCTGAAAAGAGTTGTTTCAAGGCTTTGACCGTTTTATTAGAAACAGCTTTTAATAAATTAACCGCCACTCCGGCTAATATCGATTCCAGCACAGGCATCGTACCATCCTCCGTTTATTTTCCATGCCATTAGTTTACAATAGTATGGATAAAATGTAAAGAGAAAACCGCGAAGACACACGAAGGTTTTTTTCTTTTTATTTTTAGCCACGAAGTTACACAAAGGAACACGAAGGTAAGAAGGTAAAGACGAAAATTACATATCATAAATTCCAACGACCGAAACGCCAAACAACTCTTTAAAGAAACTCCCTTTCACTTTCTTACCCTCATAACCTTTCAACTTCTCAACTTCCTCTCTTCCTTTGTGTATCTTCGTGTATCTTCGTGGCTAAAAAATCAAAATGAGAATTGCTGCGCGAAGAGAAGAAAAGAATTAAAGGAAAAGAAGATGTGGAATGCCTATTTCAAAATATTTTCGGCTCAAATCCTTCATCATTCAGCACGGTTACACTTTCACCGGATTGAGCCATAACATACAATCCACGTTTCATTGCATATCTATCACTTTCACCAACAATATTGGCGCCAGCCACGACCCCGATTACTTTCATGTCTTTATATCGTGGAAATACTTCTTTGAAAATCGGCAGCCTCTCATTTAAAAAGAATTTGACATCTTCAGCTCTTAATGTCATCTTCACTGAAGTAACCACAACATAATCAGCATTATAAGCGACAATATCATATTCGATCCTTCTTTTTGGAGAACGCACCCGCTGCACATAATCTGTGATAGGGATACCTCTTTTATTAAACAACTTCACAATGGCAGGAGCAACCATATTCTCGGCAAATCTCCCCAGGTTATCGGTGATTTTCCCAACCTCACGACTTAGCTTCTTTATTTCCAGGTCTGTTTCTTTGAAACCTTTATAGATCAGTTCTTCTAACTTTTCTAATGTTGTCATATTGTCACTCCGTTTAAATATTAATGCAAAACCCTCTTTTTGTCAACGTTATAAGGAAATTTGTTTGGCTCAAGGAAAAAAGCGCCAAGCAGAGAAAAAAATAAGAGGTAAAACCACGAAGGCACGAAGCGAAGAAGAAACGAAAAACGGGACAGGCAAGAAATCACTCTTTTGGCGTCAGGGAAGGGATATATATACAGTAAAAATTGGCGTGTCTTTTTAAAAAAGAGCATTATAACATTCCATATGGCCGAAGTTTTGGGATTAAACGCGCGAAAAGTGTTCCTTTTGGGCTAAACATTGACAATAATCCATTGAAAAATGTTCCTTTTGGGCTAAACATTGACGATGATCTACTCGAAATTGTTCCTTTTGAGCCAAACATCGTCAATAATCCACCCGGAAGTGTTCCTCTTAAGCTAAACATCGTCGATGACCCACGCGAAAGTGTTCCTTTTGGGCAACGAATTTTTGAGACGCGCCCTCCTCTACGGAATTGAAAAACAAGGCGTGGAAAAAGTTGAAAAAATGGTGGAGCGGTTATATCCAGGTCATGAAGGTGGCACTGGCAGATGATCCCCAGATGCAGGAGAAATTGGGTATTGTCACCCCTTCCCAGGTGTAGCTATCAATTAACAATTGACAATTAGCCACAAGAAGGCACAGGAGGGCACGTCTTTGTGTCCTCTGTGTCTCTGTGGTTTAAGAAATGGGAAATGGAAAATTGGCCTGCCCTTTTCTACGCATTTGCAGATTCAAATTAATGGCTTTTCCATCAATTTTTGAAAATCCTTCGGATCCCTCCGAATAAGAGACCATGCGTTATTCAATTTGTAGATGATTGTGTCATTCTTTTTAATATTATCATGACAGATTACAAGCCCTATCTCATCACAAATCTGAAAAATATGGGGTACTGCTTTTTCAATTAAATCTACCGGGAAATAATTGTCATAAAGTGCCTGTTTATTGTGTCTGTAAATTTCAGCATATTCAAACCATGTATTTTCAACATCCAGACAATCTATTCCAAGGTGTTTCAACATAGCCAGAATTGCATCCATCCTGTAAGAATCCGGTGGGTGATATGCATAATAATAGATATTAATGGATTCATAGTCCGGATGATATGATTGGCAAATCTTAAGATTTGTCCACGCATAGGCAAGGCCGACACAGTATACTGCTATCAGATCACAAACCAGTTCTTCACTCCAATAGCTTGGCCAAAATTCAGAAAATATCTTTTGGCTTTTAACAATACGATCAGAATCACGGATATCTCTCAATAACAATGTTTTTTCCAGCATTTCATTATAATTTGAAAACCACCCTGAAAAAGGTTCAAAAAAACTCTGGCGATAAGTTTTTAATATATGATGACCCAACTCATGCAAAAGGTCAGGGAGATTAAGGATCGAAAATTTTTCTGCAGCCGGGACAAAAATTGTATCAAAGTATCTATGATACCAATAATAATCACGGCCTTGCCCTGAAGTACCTGTGCTTATAGCACACACATGTGGTTTCTCGACGGGGCAACCGATCTCATCACAGAGCTGATTCAATACGTAGGTCAAATAACCGTCAAAATCTTTTTGATAATGTGTCAAAATTGGCAGGCCAAAACATTCCAATTCCTCTACTTCCATCAAAAGTGTCTGGAAACTGCGAATATTTCGTTTGAATTGATCGGGAGCGGTTAAATCGTCCCGAGACTGAATCTGAAAAAATCGACGCTGCAATTTTTTTATTCTTTCCTTTATGATAGGTATGACAACAATATGTTCGGGATTTTTTGAAGCAGCGAATTCCTGGTATTTATTAAGGAGTTGGATTATATGCGAAATGTAGGCAGGAAAAAATTTTTTCATATTACTTTTCTCATCCTTCGGAAAGCCATTGCAGCCTGACCACTAACCTGGGATATCAAATCATCCATGACATTAATCTCAGATTCTGATAGTGTTTCTTCTGACTCGATTTTTCTTCGGATTGAATTGACCTTTGAAATAATCCTTTGTTCTGCTATAAAATCTTTGAGAATCTTCTTCAGGTGGTGAAGGCTTAGGGGAATAACGGGTCCTTCACCTTCTTCAAGCAGAAGTGATAGAAATGTTAGCAATTTTTCTCTTGCTTTTTCTTTATCTTCATCCGACACTTTTGTACGATATGCCCGAACGATTACATTCAAGGCATTGTCAAGTTCTATTGATAAATCTCCAAGATCATGAAACATATCGGAAAAATACCCAAAATTACTCATAATTACCTCCTCAACTTACCATGGGTCTATTTATCCTCATCCGTTAAACGTTTAATATATGCTTCAAGCCCTCGCTTTAAGCTTTCCCTGGATGTGCTAGCACTGGCAATATCAAAGGGTTTCCTCCTGCTTCGGCTCATTGCCACACTGGAAAAGGAAACAAAGGAATCTTCTACATTAAATCTTCCCATACTCGCCCTGATACCTTGAACAGCACGGGTAATGGGAATATGCAGCAAATGAAGCAGCGCTTTCATTTTTTTGATGGGTATAATGTTTGGAAGTGCCGCATGATTGAGAACCTTTTCCAGGATACTTTTCGAAATAGCGATTTCTTCGCTCAATTTATCTATATTGGTTAGTTCGTTTGAAATGGCTTCTACAAGAATCTTGTCGAAGGATTTTTCCGAATAGAACTGTTCCAAGAATAGATTCGCTTTTTCCGAATTTTCCAGTACATCCCCTGGGGGAATCTTCATTAATGCCAACCAAAGTATTTCGTCTTCTTTCTCTGAGACAACCGAATATGTTTTTAAAATTGTCTCTATTGCGTCCACTTTGTTTTCTTTCATTTTTCTTCCCTCTTTTTTATAGTAAGGCTTTTTTCTAGTTTTTTTGCAAATCTTTCTTTCAGGCGTTGGTAATGAACTTTAAGAAAATCTTTTTTCTTTCCTGTCATTTCTTCTACCACCTTATAAGGGATGTTGTTTACACGGCATATAAGCAGTTGGCGTTCCCAATCATTCAGATCATCCAGTAATCCCTCAAGTTCTATCAAAATTGGATTTTTTTTGTTTTCCTGTTCCCATATTGTATCAGCCAATTGTGGGCACACTGTTTCCAGTGAATCATGACTACTATTCAAGAAAGCTCCAGAGTAAGATTCTTCTTGATAATCCTTTTCTCTTCTCTTGTTTTGCCTTAATTTGTCTCGGAGTTTGTTTTTGAAAATTTTCAATATCAATGTACCGACTTGTCTCTCCGACGCGAATTCCTGTTCCGCATATGAATGTATAAATCCATAAAAGGTGTCGTATAGCATGTTCCACGCTTCATCTTCATCGAATTGCCATGACTTTATTGCATAATGGACAAGCTTACAGCCGTATGCCTTATAAAGGCGCTCTGCAATATCTCGATCCGATGAATTTCTAAAATCAATATCCACTTTATTCTCCAATCGTTCTCTTATATATATAACGAAATCAGGTAACACCTGATATTATGAATATTTTAAAGGAAAAACCGTAATATTTCAATGGTCAAATTGCGAAGCAAAGGGGGCATAATCTCGTAGGGAGAGAAATTGGGTGTTGTTAATCCTTCCCAGGTGTAGATGGTAAGTCAGGTTGAGGTTAAGGAAGAGGTGCTTCCTTAACCTTTAACCTCAGCCCTTTTGTCCATATTCCTGGTTTTGAGAAAAGAAAAGGGACCCTGCAAAAGATCTCTGGAGACGAGGAAAATCATACTCTCAATTTCTCAATTCTATTGTAGTGGCTTGATTTAAAAAAAGGATCGAATGCGAATTTGGGCGAATACAAGATTCGCCCCTACAAAGCGTTTCCGGTAGGGTGTAGGGGTGAACCTTGTGTTCACCCCCTATTTTGACACAATCTCTTTATCAAGCCCTGGCACCAGCGATTCCTCCAAGGGTTTGATGAATCAAACCCCTACGATCGAATATATGTCCATTTTTCTTCGCGCCCCTTCGCGTTCTTCGCGGCTATTTTCTTAGCAGGTTATATTTTGAAAACAAAGGGGCGAAAATGAAAACGATACCGGTAAGTGGTTCCGTCGATGACTAATTTCAGCGCAATGTCAAAGGCTTTCTTATCCACATGTGATTGAAGATCAAAATTCTAGCGCTTAACCAGGACCTGTTGATGCAAATCGGTTTCTTTGCCGGTCAATAAATCTACTGCATCGATCAAGAAATTATAATGACCTCTTTTTATCTTCTTAAACGCAGCCAACGAAATTTTAAACTCTGTCTTCTGTGCAGTCAGTATTTTTTGCTGGTCAAACAAGGAGTTGTTATTTTTATCGATCAAGCGGATGCGGACTTTCATCCTGCCCACCGGCTGTGGTTTCCCTTCTATCTCCCTCATCACGTAATCCCTGACCGTAAATGCCAGTACCTTTCTCTTGAAGGAAAAATTTTCAATCTTGATAGCCGGGGTTTGAATTTGCTTTTCCAGTTTTTGCAGGTATTCATTGATATAATCGTCGCGGAAGTTATCATCGTATAAGACTTTATATTTTTTATTTTTGACTTTGATCTTTAGTTTGCCGGTTTTTTCCGGGTCACGGGGCGCATAGGTGAGGATATAGTAAAGGTCCTCCAGTTCCGAGGCGGTTTCAATGGATTTGACCAGGTTGTTGGAGGTGATGTTTTCGCCACCGGTGATTCGAGTAATATCTTTCAAAATATACTCAATCTCCGATGCCACTTCCTGGTATTCCATCTCATTGATGATGGTTTTATTGAGGCTTTTGATAAAAAAACTGTGAAAGGTGGCGTCCACTTTATAAAACAACTTGCTGATTTCCGCGGTAGGAAAGCCTTTATTCACGTGCAAATCAACCAGCAATTGATTCATATACGTATTGATCATCTTACCTAAGGCGTGTTGGGTGGCATCACGGCTTTCAATTAATATAGTGGCAATTTCCCGTATTTTATACATTAAATCGCTGGAGAACCTGATCCTGGGGAACAGCTCGAACTGGTAAAAACTAAACACCCATTTTTCCGTTTCCAGGTTTTCCAGGTACCTGGAAAAATAATAGAACCGGTCCACCCTGGGAGTTAAATACCTTTTCTTGTATTGGTTCCATGTGAGCAGGTACTTTTTTAAAAAATCCATGAGTCGTCGAGCCGGTTCGTCACGTCTGAAAAACCTCTGTTGAAAATTATGAACATCAAGGTAGGTTTCAATTTTATTGATATATTGAATCAATTTTTTTCTTGCCTTCTGGCTCTCTTTTCTCAAATCGATAATCAATTGACGCTTGACAGCTTGTCTGTCTTTGAGATTGAGGTATTCGCGGGTTTTATCATTGGCAAAGACCAACAACCGGTCGCTGTCCCTGAAGGTGTTTTCAAAAAGATGATCCACGGCTTTTACCAGGTAGTCATTAAAATCCGTAATGCTGAATACCAGCACAAAAGTTCGCAAAAGAGGCGGTTTTGAGGCTTGCTCCCGCAGGATGGGTTGGGTTCCCGTGACATTGATCTTTTTCCGCTTCAGGAAAAAACCATTGATCTCTACCTTTTTCTTGTTCTCATAAATAGTGAAATCATCTTTCGTTAAATCGGTGACAGGTTTGCCTTTGTACAACACCCGTACCGGCACTTCTATATTGGTGACCGTTACCTTCTCTACAATAGGTTTATGCTCAGGCTCCTGCTTTTTCTCCCGGTCCTGGTCCGCCAAAAGAAGACATGCGGAGGGAATACATAAAACCATAATAAGAAAAAGGGCAAGCAGCCATTTATTTATAGGAATGAAATGAGTTGTTTTCATTTTATATTCTTCTTTACAGCACAGCGCCCTGCGCCCTGCCCATTATTGCCAACTGCCAACTATCTTTTTACTGCGATGTTTTGGTGAAAATTGTCCTCTTTGCCGGTGAACATATCCTGGGCATCGATTAAGAAATTATAATCGCCTTTTTTGATTTTTGAAAAGGCTGGAATCGAGATTTTCATTTCAGCCTTCTGGGCAGTGAGTATCCTCGCCGAATCAAACAGGGAATTGCCGTTGGCATCGGTTAAGCGGATACGCACTTTTATCCTGCCAACCGGGTTAGGTTGGTTTTCAATTTTTCGCATCAAGAAGTCCTTCACCGTAAATGCCAATACTTTTTGTTTAAAGGAGAAATCTATAACTTTGACATCCGGTGTTTTTATTTTTTCTTCCAGTTTTTGCAGGTATTCGCTAATATAATCGGCGCGGAAGTTATCGTCGTATAATACATCACATCTTCTATTTGTTACTTTGATTTTTAGTTTACCTTTTTTATTGGGGTCTTGCGGGGCATAGGTGAGGATATAATAAACATCCTCCACTTCCGAAACCGTTTCCAGCGATTGCACCAATTCGTTGGACGAGATGTTCCGCCCACCGGTCACATCGGTGATACTTTTTAACACCCGTTCAAGATCAGAGGATACCGTTTTATAGTCAAAATCCTGCATGGTGGTGGGATTGGTGCTGGTGATAAAAAAACTGTGAAAAGTGGCATCCACTTTGTAAAATAGTTTGGTGATTTCTTCATTGGGAAAGCCCTGGACCAGGTTTAATTCGGTGCTCAGTTGGTTGAGAATGGCGTCCAGTTTTCGTCCTTGGGCAACGGAAGTGGCATTATTGGAGTTTGACAGCTCGGAGGCGATGTTTCTCATTTTTATAAGGATATCGCTGCCCAGGCGAATCCGGGGGAAAAATTCGAATTGGTAAAAGTTGAGTACCCATTTTTCGGTTTTTAGTTTTTCCAGGAAGCGTGAAAAATAATAAAACCGGTCCACCCGGGGCGTTAAGTAGAGCTTCTTGTACTCGGCCCAGGATATCAGGTACTTCTGTAAAAAACTAATCAATCGCTGCGGCCGTTCCGTATCTCGTCTGCTAAATTTTATCCTGAAGTCGTTCACTTGCAGATACGCTTCCAGGCGATTAATATACTGCTGCAGCCGCCGCTTGGACTTTTGACTTTCTTCGATAAGATCAGCCACCAATTGCTGCTTAATTTTGGCTTTTTCCCGGAGATCGGGATATTTCCGGGTTTTATCATTGGCAAAAATCATCATTTGATCCGTGGGAAGCAAAACCTTATCAAACAGGTGATCCACGGCTTTTTGGAACTCGTCATTGTAACTGGTCACATTAAATACCAGCACAAAGGTTCGGGGAAGGGCTGCAGCTTTTTGTGTTTCTACGGTTTCTACCGGCGCTGTTGGAGTGATTTTTATCTTTTTCCGCTTCAAGAAAAAGGCGTTGATTTCCATCTTCTTACCGCTCTCGTAGAGGACAAAATCATCCTTTGTTAAGTCAGTCACCGGTTCTCCTTTGTACAAAACCCGCACCGGTACTTCCACGTTGGTAACCGTCACTTTCTCTACGATCCGTTCCTGCTCCTGGTCATTACTATAACTATTGCCAGGGTTATCGTTCCCCCAAAGACCAACGCCCGGGGCAGCGGATAAAAGTCCAATTAAACAGAAAACAAAAAACAGTCTTGACACATTTTTGTTCCGGATGCTCATTCTTATCCTCCTGGTTAAAATTTTATTATATCATAACATACGGATTTTCCATAAAAAACCGGGGATTTCTGCAATTTTGATTTTACCCCGAAGGTACACGAAGAAACACGAAGGAGAAAAGAAAGTGAGAAGGTAGACTTTACATTATCGTAAAAATCGTTTATCATCCCCATATGAAAACCACGCATACGATTATTATCGGCGATTCCAGGAAAATGGCAGAACTGGAGGACTGCTCTGTCGATCTTGTGGTCACTTCACCGCCCTACTGGCAGCTAAAAGATTACGGCTCAAAAGCCGAGATCGGTTTTAACAATACCTATGAAGAATACATCAACCACCTGAACCTGGTATGGAAAGAATCTTACCGGGTTCTTGACTACGGCTGTCGGCTTTGCGTCAATATCGGCGATCAATATGCACGCTCGGTTTATTACGGCCGTTATAAAGTCATCCCTATCCGTACTGAAATCATCAAATTTTGCGAAGCCATGGGGTTCGACTATATGGGAGCGATTATCTGGCAGAAGGTTGCCACTACCAACACCTCCGGTGGCGCAACCATCATGGGTTCGTTTCCCTACCCCAGGAACGGTATCCTGAAATTGGATTACGAATTTATTTTAATATTCAAAAAAGACGATACGCCGTTGAAAACAGTGAGCCGGGAGATCAAAGAACAATCGAAATTGTCAAAAGAAGAATGGAACCGCTTTTTTGCCGGGCATTGGAATTTTCCCGGTATCAAACAGCAGAAACATCTTGCCATGTTTCCTGTGGAATTGCCCCGGCGATTGATTAAAATGTTTACTTTTGTGGGCGATACGGTGTTGGACCCTTTTTTGGGCAGCGGTACCACCTCTTTGGCGGCCTTGGAATTGGACCGAAACTCCGTGGGCTTCGAGATCAACCCGGAGTTTTTACCTTTCATCGAACAAAAACTGGGCATGGGTAAGCACGGTGAACAAAGGCTGTTCAGCCAACCGGAGTTCAAAACCATCAAACAGAAATTACCCAACATCGATTTCGAAAAAGAAATAAAAAAGCTCCCCTATATATTCAAAGACCCGGTTAAGTTGGATAAAAAAGTTGATCCCAAGCAATTGCAATTCGGGTCTAAGATCGATAAAAACAGTGAAAAGAGAGAAGAATATTATACGGTAAAAGAAATTATTTCACCGGAAATGATGGTATTGAAAAATGATTTAAAGATCAAGTTGATTGGGATAAAAGTAGATACCCGGAAAAGAGAAAAAGCCATCGGCTACCTGGAACAAAAACTAACCGGGCAGCAGGTATTTTTGAAATATGACGATGCAGTCAAGAAAGCGGATGGTTATAAGCCTGTGTATTTATACCTCAGGAACAAAACCTTTATCAATGCGCATTTGATCAAAGAAAACCTGGTCCTTGTGGATGAAAGTTATGAGTTTAAACACAGGGATAGATTTTTAAAATACCAGG
>JABAOF010004931.1_pt2 | contig 22508 bp, 25 predicted proteins | sample 7062171 | NCBI WGS metagenome assembly JABAOF01 (sample SAMN14538628, study PRJNA623070) | marine sediment metagenome | biome: marine biome [ENVO:00000428]; feature: marine pelagic biome [ENVO:01000023]; material: deep marine sediment [ENVO:00002113] | place: India: Gulf of Khambhat ...
AATTGTTGCCGCAGCTCCAATGGACTTTGGCACACGTAAAGCTGCATCCTCTGCAACCGGTTTTATTGATGGTTGGGGCTACATAGGCGCTGGATTACAAGGTTTCGGTACCGGACTCTTAGTCGATACGTGGGGATGGAATGCAGGCTTTATTTTCTGGATCATCTGTGCATTCTTAGGAGCTGGATTAATGCTATTGATGTGGGGTTATAAACCCCCAAAAGGTGAATATCTATAGTCATTCCTAATCAATCCTAGAGACAAGATGCAATATCGAAACCAATGATATGACTACTGGGGAAAGCAACTACTAGCAGGAAAATTAACTATAAGTGGGGTGTGAACTCAAGCCCCACCACACATGTTTCGTTCTCCATTCCACTCTTAATCGATTTTCAGCTTATGTGATGATGATCTTTTAAATCGTTGAGACATCGGGGTTTATTGACAAAATGCACCAAAACCTATGCGAGTAAAATTCACCGATCTGCGTCTGTTATTTATGGCAGGAAATTCAGTGGATTGACCTTTCCATACACATCGTTCNNCAAAATGCAGGTGTGGGCCAGAGCAGTTTCCCGTGCAACCCATGAGCCCGATGATATTGCTTTGGAAGACAGCCTGACCACAGACCACATTGATCTGGCTCAAGTGGGCGTAAAGAGTTTGCCAACCATTGCCATGATCGAGCACGATCACGAGGCCATATCCATAATCATTCCACCCGGAATATACAACCACGCCAGAATCAGAGCCGTAAATGGCATTACCTGTCGAGCCACCGATATCAATAGCAGGATGGAAGTCAGGGTTATATTGATACCCCGATATGGTCCTACCTGGTGTCGGCCATACAAATGTGCCCGTACCAATTGGGCCGTCATATATCGAACCACAGGCTCCTGGACCGAGGAGCTTTGCTACAGCCGGATTACTACGAGTAATCCGTGGGGCACTCCAAGTTACGAGTTCTCGATGTCCTCCAGGGATCATAAGGAGCGTACCTGGCTCTATGGGCGGGTTCGAAAAATCGATATCGGGATCGAGGTTGTTTCCCGGCCAATCAACGATGTCCTGAGGGGTCACTCCGAAGAAATCGGCCACACCATTCAAGCCATCTCCCGCATGCCAGGTATACATCGTTCCATCTACGGGAGGGATATTAAGCTCTTGGCCTTCTTTAAGGCTATGGGGGTTATCCTCCAAAACGTCGTAATTACTCCAGAGCAACGTCTCTGGCTTGATGCCAAATTTCTCTGAAATTCCGAATAAATGATCGCCTTTCTGCACGACGTATTTAATCACCTCAAACCGAGGCCGTGTGGGGAAAATCGTATGGACATCAACAACACGAGTGACCCCCTCAACGATCAGGGGTCCTCCAGAGAATGGGGGTAATTCCTGAAGCTCCTGGAGAGAAGCAACGGTAACGGTCGCCTGCACTAATTCGGTGCTTTTTTCGACCGAGTGAGCCGGATCCCCCGGCAAAGTGTCTAAGCCCACTCTTGCGGCCCATACACCCAGGGCAATTATGGCCAACAAAGCCAAATGCCCTGCGAAGCGCAGGATGGGTCCTCGGAGTGTCTGACGCGCAATTCCCAACCAAATCTCGATTGTTCGACGAGGGCGCATTCGCATCTGCCGAGGTCCACGACCTTCAAGAGGAATGTCGGTTTCGTTTTCAGGCATCTGCCAAGTTCTCCGGGACAGGCACGATCATATCAGCCGCCGGGTTTAGCGTCAAGATCTTCAATTATGTCAACTTATGGGAGGACGTACCATGGATTAACGAAACCACCTTCGTATCGCGTCTCAAAGTGCAAATGGGGACCCGTGGAATTACCAGACGAACCACCAAGTCCGATCAACTGACCTTGGGTTACATTCTGGCCACATGCCACATTGACTTGGCTAAGGTGAGCATACAGCGTCTGCCATCCATTCCCGTGATCGAGCATCACCATGTAGCCATATCCAACGGTTGACCATCCAGCAAAGACTGCTACCCCACTATCTGCAGCCCAAATTGCCACCCCATATCCAGCAGCGATGTCGATCGCCAAGTGGCCTGACCAATAATCATTACCAGATATATAGTGGTTTGCAGTGGGCCAGATGAAACCTCCCGTCCCAACAATGCCACCTGTAAAGTCCCCGGTACATCCACCAGGACCAAGAGCGGTGCCAACACCAGCCTGACCCCGTGCGATGGTTGGGACAAGCCAGCGCTGAAGTTCCCGCTCCCCTCCGGGTACGATCAACCATGCCCCAGACTCAATTACCGGATCGATGTAATCAATCCCATTCCCAGGCCATTCAATAATCGCCTCAGGTTCCACTCCAAAGAAACTGGCCACGGAATCCAAACTGTCCCCGTCTTGCCATTGATAGTACGTCCCATCGACGGGTAGGATATTGAGCTCTTGACCTACTCGAAGCATGTGGGGGTCATCATTCAACACATCGAAGTTCCCCCACAGGATGGTCTCGGGTTCGAGGTTAAACTTGCGAGCGATACCAAAGATCGCATCTCCTGGTTGAACGGTATATCGCAGTATATCTACTCTAGGCCGATGTGGGGAAAGTGTATTAATGTCCACCCAGCGTGAAATGCCATCCATAGAGTGCTGAGAAAGGTAATCCGGGAGAGCGACTTCTGCCTCATAGGAAAGTTGATCGAGGGCAGGAGCCTCCGTGGGGACTAAGGGGATCTCAGCAAGTGTTGAAGTTAGGTTAAGCCTAACTGCCCAAACAGCCGCAAAGAAACCTACGAAACCTAATGCGAGCGGACCAATTCTTCGAAGCTGTTGGGCTGCATCCTTGATAGACGGTTCAGCCGGCTCAGAATTCTTCATCCGTCAGCGTTTCCAGAAATTCTTGGTTGTTTTCGGTTCGCGAAATCCGTTGAATAATGGCTTCTGTTGCGTTAGTGATATCCATACCGGCACCGTTTGGAGGGGGTGTGATCATGTGGGAAAACATACGGCGTATTAACCACACCCTCTCAGTGATATCGGGTCCCAAGAGCAGCTCTTCTCGCCGGGTTGACGAACGGTCGATGTCAAAGGCGGGGAAAATGCGCCGCTCTTGCAGACGACGGGAGAGATGAAGCTCCATGTTCCCAGTGCCTTTGAACTCCTCAAAGATGACTTCGTCCATGCGACTTCCAGTCTCGACCAAAGCGGTCGCTATGATTGTCAAGCTGCCTCCTTCTTCGATGTTNNAGAGCAACTCTTCACGTCGTGTTGAGGAACGGTCGATATCAAAGGCAGGGAAAATCCGTCGCTCTTGCAGCCGGCGCGACAGGTGGAGCTCCATATTTCCCGTACCTTTGAACTCCTCATAAACCACATCATCCATACGCGAGCCGGTGTCAACCAGGCAGGTAGCGATAATGGTCAACGACCCGCCCTCCTCGATATTCCGGGCGGCTCCAAAGAAACGTTTCGGTGGGTAGAGCGCCGCAGGATCGATACCCCCGGAGAGCGTCCGTCCAGATGGTGTGACCATGAGATTGTAGGCACGGGAAAGTCGTGTGATCGAATCCATTAAAATCACCACGTCGCGGCCACATTCTACCAATCGTTTCGCACGTGCGAGCGCCATTTCCGCCGTCCGGACATGCGCAGTAACCGGCTCATCAAAAGTGGAGGCAATGACCTCCGCATCAACTGAGCGATCCATGTCGGTCACCTCTTCCGGGCGCTCTCCGATTAACGCCACCATCAAGTGCACTTTGGGGTAATTGTTTGAAATGGCATTGGCGATCTGCTTCAACACAGTTGTTTTCCCCGCTTTGGGGGGTGAAACGATCAATCCCCGTTGTCCATAGCCGATGGGGGCGATGAGGTTTAACATCCGAGTCGCCAAAGTGTGACGATCGGTTTCAAGATCGAAACGTTCTTCAGGGAAGATGGGCGTCATGCTTTCGAATGTCGGTCGTTCCCATGCCTCTTCGGGGTCCATACCGTTGATCGATTCAACTCGAAGCAACCCGAAATACTTCTCGGTTTCCTTCGGAGGTCGAACCTGCCCAATAACCATGTCTCCTGTTCGAAGGCTAAAACGACGAATCTGAGACTGTGAGACGTAAATATCATGCGGTCCTGGCAAGTAATGATCAGCGCGCAGAAACCCCATGCCTTCGTTCATAATCTCAAGGATACCGCCTCGTAATTCCAAACCTCGGCGTTCAGCATCAGCTTGCATGATGCGTATGATGAGATCTTCTTTTTTCATCCGACTAGCACCAGGGATCTCCAGATCCTTTGACATGGCGCGTAAATCGTTAAGTGTCATCGCTTCAAGTTGAGCAATATTCATTGGAAAACTCCCCGTGGGAAATCAAAACGACCATATAGAAAAAGCGTCCAGCAGAATTAGGAAGGGGTATATGTGGGGCGTGGGGACATTCCATTACCCACATATGCCTTCTTCTTTAACGTCAGTGGGGTTATTTCAGTACGGTCAACCGTTAACTATGACGCTATTAAGCGTCGAGATCAAACATCTACCTTTTCACACGTCCGCAATCAGATTAATGAAGTTCCGCAATCGTCGAATCTGGATTTTGCAGTGGGGGTATTGGCCTAAGATAAGCACGTTCTCAGGATGCTTCATTATAGCACGCAGCTATGGCCCCTGCAAGACGACGAATGAGGACCCTATTCCTAGCGGGAAAATTTGTCCTTCTTCGAACGGATTGTGATTAACGATCGTGTACCGAGAAATCACAGCATCCTGTACATCCATTGGAACAATGACCCCATAGGATCTTCGTATGTTTTCAGCCTGTCCTCCGATATACTTCGCAAGATCTGACAACTTACTTAACCGAATACATCCTCATCAATTTCGTTCTACCTGGATGGATCGTATGGGATCTGGCTATAAGTCATTAATTTCTCCCAGCGATGGGTTGCTTTGATCTCACGCACCGTACCTGATTGAGCCCTCATCACAAGGCTATGGGTTCGAGCGCCGGTTCCGAAAAACTTTACCCCCTCTACCAATTCCCCATCCGTGATACCTGTGACGGAGAAAAAAATATCATCGCTGCTCACAAGGTCGTCGATGGTAAGCACTTTCTCCAGATCATAGCCCAACTCTCGCGCCAAGGACGCCTCTTCTTCATTACGAGGGTAGAGACGACCTTGGATTTCGCCTTCCATGCATTTAAGTGCACAGGCGGCTAAAATCCCCTCCGGTGTTCCACCGATGCCGATCAACAAATCAATGCCAGATTCAGGCCAAGCCGTCATCAGTGCACCGCTCACATCGCCATCTGTTATCAAACGTATACGAGCGCCAGAACGTCGAATCTCTTTGATGAACTCTTGATGCCTTGGACGTTCAAGGATAACCACGGTCAGATCGTCCACATCGGCGTTTTTTGCCCGCGCCACGGCTTTGATATTTTCCGTTATAGGAGCGTCGATATTAATTTGTCCTTTAGCTTCAGGTCCTACCGCGATCTTATGCATGTATAAAATGGGTCCAGGATCAAACATCGATCCCCTCTCTGCAAGTGCGACTGTCGATATGGAGTTGGTTCTACCCTGCGCCAAAAGGCGAGTACCGTCGACCGGATCAACTGCGATATCAACCTGAGGTGATACCCCCGTGCCAAGTTTCTCTCCGTTGTAAAGCATGGGGGCTTCGTCCTTCTCACCCTCACCTATGACTACAACTCCATTCATCTCAATCGAGTTGAGCACCAAGCGCATTGCATCAACAGCGGCTTGATCACCGGCCTCTTTATCTCCACGCCCCATATGTCTGGCAGCCGCCAGAGCTGCCGCCTCTGTCACTCGTGCCAACTCTAGCGCTAAATTCCGTGACGGTTTTTCTTTCATTCATTCTCTCCCGAAGGATTTATTTGAGCACAGGAATTTTTGTCAGTTAGGGAACCGGAAGAACTATTTCGCGGACTCTGCCATTGCCCACAACCCTGGTAGTTTCTTTCTCTTTCTTTCCATAGGCACGAGACACTTTAATCGCACTATCATATCCACACCTAATATCCTGATCCCTTTACTACATTCGACGTTGCTGCGCACTCAGCCTAATAACCAGGATATGACATAGAAGCCAAGGACACCAGCCCATATCATAGAGTCCATTCGATCTAGTACACCCCCATGGCCAGGCACCAACGAGCCGGTGTCTTTCACCTGAAGTTCACGCTTGATCATGCTGATGCCGAGATCTCCCAGGGGAGCAAGGCTACTTATCGCAAAACCCACGATTAAACCCCGCATAGGAGTGAGAGCCGACCCCGAACCAGAACTCATTCGCCACAACATTGTAAAACCTGCCGTCCCAAGCGTTCCTATTGCAACGCCCGATATATAACCCTCCCATGTTTTATTCGGACTTAACCTCTTAGTCAACTTGTGACGTCCCACCACTCGGCCAAAAACGTAAGCAGCCGCGTCAGCCAACCAAATCGAGACCAATGACACAAGAAACCACCAGAGACCTTCCTCTAAAAATCGAAGTGAGATTAAGTAGGAACCCACAAAACCTACATACAAAAAACCTGCGATCGTGATGGCAAAATCTGTCCCAGAATAAAGCGCACCTTGTTCATAGTCCGTGAGATGCCATACCTGGCTTATGAGACAAAAACTCGCAAACAGAAGCGGTGTGTACTTTAAACCAAAGAGAAAGCGAGACACACCCAGGACGATAACGCCCAACACGAGCAGTGGTAATGCCGGTCTTCGTCCATAACCACGAAACATCAAACCGAATTCAACCACAGCCAAGCAGAGCACTGCTGAGATGGCGAATACATACAACCATCCGCCGTTAACAACCACCCAAATTATGAACGGCAGGATAACGAGAATGACTGCGACGCGTTCGCGTAGCATGCTACTTTTGTGAAATGGCTCCGGGTACTCGTCCGAAGCGACGATCACGTTGCGAGTAATCGCACAACGCCTGAAGAAGTTCTTCCCGGCCAAAATCCGGCCAATATGTGGGTGTGATATACCACTCTGCGTAGGCACTCTGCCAAATTAAGAAATTACTCACCCTGAGTTCCCCAGAGGTGCGAATGACAAGATCTGGATCTGGAGATTCGGCTGTAAAGAGATAACGGCTGACGAGCTCTTCGTCAATCTCTCCCTCTGAGAGACCATCTGCCAGCATTCTCTGAATCGCGTGGACAATCTCAGCTCGACCACCATAGTTCCACGCGACATTCAACACCAACTTGCGATTATCCCTGGTTAAATCAATTGCGTGGAGTACCTTCTCTTGCAGCTCAGGACGCAGGGGATCCAAATCTCCAATATGCCTTAGCTGGACGCCATTTTCATGCAGCTCCTTCAACTCGCGATCGATGACATTCTCCAGAATGTTGATCAATCCACGGACCTCATTCTGAGGTCGATCCCAATTCTCCGTAGAGAAGGCATAGATGGTTAAGTACTGGATACCGAATTCGATAGAGGCCTCGATCACTCGACGCAGGTTTTCTACGCCTGCTCGATGGCCAGCTAAGCGGGGGAGGCCTCGGGCGCGTGCCCAACGACCATTGCCATCCATGATAATGGCTACATGCGTTGGAATCTTTTCAGGTAATTTATCTTCGTTCGATTTGGTCATTGCACGAGAGGTTATCTATCAGACCTCGAGGACCTCGGCCTCCTTACGGCGGCCTTGTTCATTGATTATCTCAACATAGCGATCGGTCAAATCCTGCAAATCGCTCTCGCCGCGTCTTAGTTCGTCTTCCGATATTATCTTCTCCCGCTCAAACTCCCGTAAGTCGTTGAGCGCGTCGCGGCGGACATTGCGGATTGCAATTCTCCCTTCCTCCCCGCGGTTACGCACAATCCGAACCAAGTCGTGACGGCGTTCCTCTGTAAGAGGAGGAATGTTTAACCGGACCATCTTTCCATCGCTGTTGGGGGTCAATCCCAAATCTGATGTCAAAATAGCCCGCTCAATATCCTTGAGGCTTGCGGGATCGAACGGTCGAATTGTCAATAAGCGAGGCTCAGGTGCTGAGATTGTGGCAAGTTGCATCAAGGGTGTCGGATTACCATAGTATTCCACTGAGAGACGTTCAATGAGTGCTGGAGAAGCACGACCAGTACGAATCACCGCCAAATCATCTTCTAAGGAGCGAACCGCACCTTTCATGCGAGCTTCAGCCTCTTTCAGGGCGGTAATTACCATTACCACACTCCTCAGTTAGGGTTAAGAACCCACGAAATTAATCATATATAGGATAGCGCAAAACTTAGGAAAATGCGATGTCCGGCCAAAGAGTCAATCTTACCACCTTATAGACATGATCTAAGCATCGGAGTTGAATTAGGTTTTCGATAGATCTACGAAGCGAAAAGAAGGTCGTGCTTACCTTCACATTCCCCAAATATCCGAGGATTAGTCGCTGATGAGGGTACCGACGGGATCTCCCATTACGGCCTTTATAAGATTATCCATTTTCCACATACTCAGAACGATGATCGGAAGCTTATTGTCCATACAGAGCGATATCGCCGTGCTATCCATAACCTCCAATCGACGATTGAGGGCTTCAATGTACGTCAAATGGTCAAACCGCTTAGCATCTGGATCTTTTTCCGGATCGGCTTCGTATACCCCATCCACCCGAGTGGCCTTTATTACGATATCTGCATCGATTTCCATTGCCCGCAGCGCTGCAGCAGTATCCGTTGAGAAATATGGATTCCCCGTCCCTCCACCTAGGATCACAACTCTCCCTTTTTCAAGGTGGCGGATCGCTCTTCGGCGAATGTAAGGTTCCGCTACTGCTCGCATCTCTAAGGCGGACATCACCCTTGTAACTACCCCCGATCGCTCCAATGCGTCCATCAATGCCATTGAATTCATAACCGTTCCGAGCATACCCATGTAATCAGCGGTAGCCTGTTCCATGCCACGTTTGATCCCATCTCGACCTCGCCAGAGGTTGCCAGCACCGAGTACGATCGCAGTCTGCACACCTAAGTCTCGCACCCGTTGGATTTCACCAGCTAGGTCCTCCGCTCGTAGAGGGTCGATCCCATAACCCTGGGGACCAGCTATGGCTTCCCCACCAAGCTTCAGCAATATGCGGCCATAAATGGGCTTATTTTTCGTCACTTTTATGAACGCCTCCTCGATATAATTACGGGCCAACACTATGTTGGCCCGTCGTCTTTACTCAAGATCTTCACCCACCGTCCAGCGCACAAAGCGTCTAATAATGATATTTTCGCCGGTAGCGGCGATCAACTCCATAAGCAATTCATCAACCGTTTTCGCATCGTCTCGAATATAAGGTTGACGGAGCAAACAGTTATCATCGTAAAACTGACCCAACCGTCCCTCGACGATGCGCTCAATCACATTTTCAGGTTTGCCGCTTTCACGCGCCCAGATTCGAGCGTTCTGCCGCTCCTCCTCTATGACCGCCTCTGGGATGTCATCAACCCGGATCCAACGTGGTGATGTGGCAGCGATTTGAAGTGCCATCTCATGAGCAAAATGCCTGAACTCATCCGTGCGAGCTACGAAATCGGTTTCGCAATTAACCTCTACGATCACCCCCACTCGTCCATCACCATGGTTATACAAATCCAGGACACCGTCATGGGTTTCACGATCGGTCCTTTTCGTAGCAGCAGCTAAGCCTCGTTTACGTAGTAAAGCGACCGCTTTCTCCAGGTCGCCACTCGTTTCTTCAAGCGCTTCACGGCAGGCCAAGATCCCCGCCCCCGTTCTGTGACGGAGTTCCTTAATCAAGTCAGTTGAGATTGTCACGCCTCGTCTTCCTTCTCGTCTACCATTGCACTTTCTGAAAGATCATCTCCTTCTTTCTCCGTTTGCTCCAGATCCTCACCCTCCTCAAGAAATTCCACTTCCTCGAGCAATTCGGCTTCTTCTAGATCCACAGCTTCTATTTCTAGCGCTTCATCAACTTCTTCAAGATCTAAATCCATGTCGCCCGTGATGTATTTCTCGTCAAACTCTCCACTCATAAGCTTAGCAAGCGTCGCCTCTCCGAGGAGTTCTTCGTCAGTCATCTCAATCTCGGTCACCGCTTCCAATTCTAAGGGTCCTATAGCCGCTAGTTCTTCTTCCTCATCTTTACGAAGCGCCAATCCCTCAAGTACGGCATCCGCGATTTTCGAGGTCATTAATTTAATGGCGCGGATGGCATCGTCGTTNNCCCTCAAGTACTGCATCTGATATTTTTGAGGTCATGAGCTTAATGGCGCGGATGGCATCATCGTTTGAGGGGATCACAAAATCAACATTGGTTGGATCACAATTGGTATCCACCAATGCAATGACCGGGATGTTGAGTAGATTGGCTTCATGAATGGCAGTCTCTTCTCGCTTCACATCAACGATAAACAATATATCTGGTAACGATATCATTTCACGGATGCCACCCAAGCGACCTTCGAGTTTGTCGATCCTGCGGATTATGCCCAAGGCTTCCTTCTTGGTTAATCGATCTAGCTCACCTGAATCGCGCCTCCGCTNNGCCACCAAGCCAGCGCGCGTTGACATAGGGCATCATACATCGCTTCGCTTCTAGCTCGATCGTCTCCTGCGCTTGTCGTTTGGTCCCAACAAACAAAATCCGTCCCCCGGCAGCGACGGTATCCCGAACCAACGCATACGCAATTTCAAGCGCTTCAAGGGTTTGCTGTAAATCAATGATGTGGATGTTATTGCGTTCAGTGAAGATGTACGACTTCATGCGGGGATTCCATTTTCGTGTTCGATGTCCAAAATGAACCCCGGTCTCCAAGAGGGCTTTCATGCTTACTACAGCCATGGGGATCTTACCTCCAGTGCGTTTGACCTCCGCCTCCTTCAATCTAGATTAAAACCGGCTGGCTAATCGGCACGCGTAACCTAGTCTGGAGCCGTGTGTATTTGCCCGCTTTGGGCGAAATTTATCCCGCCAGCTGCGCAACCCTGGCGGGAGCTGTGGGAGTATAACACGACCCCGTCCGTTCGTCAAAGTAAACCGGGGTGGATATCTCAACAAAGCATATTAGCTTTGTGCTCACGAGAGAAAGTAATTCATTGCGATTGCCCACCAGCTAGAGCGTAAGAACCAGATTTTCCTGCTCGTTCAGTTGAGATCGATAATCAGACAAGTTATCTGCAGAAATACCACATCCTAGATTTTTCGAGATATAAATGGGATATTCAGATTATTACACTGATGATCGTTCGGACACCTTCGCCTCCACGCGTCTAAGGAAACGATCCACCTCGATCACCGCGCGACGGTGTTCCGCCTCACCAACCAACTCCACCTCGTCAAAGATCTGAGCTTTAAAAGAGATCAGGTTTTTATCGACAGAGACAACCTCAGCCTGTATTTGCACCACGCTGTTCACCGGTGTGGGTGCAACATGACGAAGATGGATTTCCACACCTACCGAAGTTTGGCCTTCTGGTAGCAACTCGCTTACCATTGAAGCGCAGGTATGTTCCACAAGAGATGCCATGGCTGGCGTAGCATAGACGCTTAGGCTACCGCTACCAATATGCGTTGCAGTCAACTCAGGTTTGACTTCCTGCGTGGCTTCCGCTTTCAATCCCACTTCGATTGCGGGTAACAGCATCACACGTTTTACCTCATGAATCCTCATCAAGCCCTGGCGGAGTTTGGAGGGCAATAACGACTGCGACTGCGTGCTCATGGGTATGGCTGAGGCTGAGCGCCCAGTGTGTCACCCGTAACGACCAAGACAATTCTAACGCACGACCGTGAAGCTGAAGCACAGGTTGGCGACGAGGTCCATTGATGATCTCAATATCCTTCCACCTCACATCTCCAATCCCAGTTCCCAATGCTTTCGCGACGGCCTCCTTTGCGGCAAAGCGCGCCGCGAGCGCCGGTGTATGCCCCCGTGCGTCGATCAATTCTTGAGTGGTGTAAAAGCGATCGAAAAAGCGTTCACCATGTCGAAGGATCGCACGATCAATTCGATCAATCTCGATTAGATCCACCCCGGAACGAATCACCTCCTACGCCTCCTCTCCGATTGGGCCAGCGATGGCGATAGCTAAGCAATTAGGATCAAGGTATCGCTCTGCAGCACTGATGATATCATCTCGAGAGATTGCTGTAATAAGATTGGGGTAACGCTGATAATAGTCTAGCCCCAAACCGTATCGTTCAACTTGAAGCAGCGCACCGGCCACACCCTCGTTCGATTCAAGCTGAAGCGGTAGACGGCCGATGTAATGAGCTTGATTATCGATCAATTCCCGTTTAGTCACTCGTTTGGTAACAAATTTCCGAATCTCAGTTCGGATTAGATCTATCGTTTTCTCTACCCCGTCTGGATTAACGCCGGCAACTACTTGCCACGGACCTGGTCCAGGACCACCACTGATGGAGCTATAAGCATAATAAGCCAACCCAGCCGTTTCGCGAACCGCATCGCCGATCCGACCATACAATCCAAATCGACCGAGGATATTGTTACCGAGAGAAGCTGCCAAATAGTCCTCTTCGAAACGGCTCGGTCCTGGTGTGCCGAGGACGATATCACATTGGCTTTTCCCTGGAAGAAAGACGACTCTCCTAAGCAATCCCGAAGGTTTCCCAATTGGCGGTAACTCGGGGTTAGTACCCTGCCTTGGGTTCCGCCATTTACCAAGGGCTTCTTCGACTGCCGCAACGGCTGCCTGAGCTTCAACCGCTCCTACAACGACCAGGACCATGCCCTGAGGTCCATAACGCATGCGGTGAAAGTTACGGATGTCGGTGGTCGAAATCTCGCTGATGGTTTCCTTATATCCAGAAGTTGGTAAGCTGTAAGGATGGTCACCATAGGCTAGTTCATCAAAGGCAAGCTGTGCTCGGGCGCTTGTATCCTGGTCGCGAATTGCGAGGGCGGTTAATTGCTCACCCTTCAACCGCATGAACTGTGGCTTAGGAAAGGTTGGATGACGTAATACTTCAGATAAAAGACCAAGGAGAACATGGAGATCCTCAGCTAACGCTTTTCCCTGCAGGAAAGTTGTATGTGGACTTGCTCCAAGACTCAATCGAGCGCCTATGGATTCGATCGATTCAAAGATTTGATTGAAGGATCGCTCCTTCGTCCCTCGCATTAGAGACTGTGCGGTCAGATGTGCCAGTCCAGCCTCTTGGCGATTCTCACCCAAGGAACCAGCAGAGAGGTAACCAGAGATCACTACCGACGGGCTCGAGAAGTTTTCTCTTGCCAAGACCACGATGCCATTCGCTAGCTCTCGGCGTAAAATGGAGTCCGGGCCAGGTAAACTGCGAACTTTCAATGTGGGAAGGGAGAAAATGACCTCAGTCATCGCTCTTAACCAGTTGCGGACGATAGATACCTACGATTCGATTCGATGACAATAAGTACTTACGAGCGACCTCCAAGACATCTTGAGGGGTAACCTCATCCAACCGATCCAGGTAGGTCTCAAACCACTCGTATTCAGCGAACATCTCACTGAAACCCAACCAGAAAGCTTGGTTGGTGATGCTTTCTGAGTTATAAGCAAACAAAGCTCGAGCTTGTTTAATTGCCTTAACGAGTTCCTCCATCTCAATAGGTTGATCCAACAACTTATCAATTTCACGATCAAGCACTTCCAGCGTCTCTTCCCCAGTATGGTCTGGGCGGACGGTCACATTGATCGAGTATAAATAGGGATCGATCGTTGCAGCTAATCCACCTCGTACCGAGGCAGCCAGCTCCCCTTCAACCAAAGCTCGATACAAGCGTGAGGTCTTATTTGAAATGCCTCCGCCAAATAAATTCAGACTTGAAGCTCCAGTTAGAATGCTATCTAACACAGCGAGAGGGTAGAAATCAGGATCAACACCAGGAGGTGCGTGATATCCGATAAAGAGAAAAGGGGTCTCACCCGGCCCTTCAACTGTCACCTGTCGTTCACCTCTTTGTCCCGGTTCCATACGAGGTCGAAAATCCGGTCGTGTCCCACGAGGGATCGGGCCGAATAACTCACGAATGCGTTTGAGCATCGATCTCGTGCGGAAATCACCAGCGATAGCTAAGACAGCGTTATTTGGGATATAGAATCGGCGGTAGTACTCGTAGAGAGTGTCCCTGGTCATCGTCTCTAAGTCCGCCATGTCCCCTATGACAGCGTGATGATAAGGGTGAACTCGGAAGGCAGCCGCTTGCACTTCTTCATACAGTCTGAAGGTCGGTTCATTCTCGTGCCCCTGACGTTCGGATATGATCACCGTTCGTTCAGACTTGACCTCAGAGGGAATAAACTCGCTATGGGCCATACGATCGGCCTCCAAGCGTAGCGCGAGATCAATGCGGTCCGCGGGCATGGTCTCAAAATACGACGTCCAGTCTAACCAAGTTAGCGCGTTCCAATACCCCCCATCACGCGATATAGCTCGGTCAAGCACCCCAGCCGGGAAAGATGGTGTTCCCTTGAACTGCATATGTTCCACCCAGTGGGAGATGCCGGTAATACCTGCATGCTCGTTTCGTGAGCCAACACGATACCAAATCCAACAACTGATAAGGGGGGCTGTGTGGATTTCTTTTAATCGGACTTCTAAACCATTTCGAAGTCTTGTACGTAGAATGGAATCCCGGCCTTGCTTCATTTATTGGCTACCTTAGCTTGGGGCGAGGCTTCCTCAAGCGGTTCTCCGTCGGGACCATACCCGCGACCAACCCCACGATATTGAAAACCGAGTCGCGACAATTCGACCGGATCGTAGATATTTCGTCCGTCGACGATAACGGGTTGCTTCATAACTCCGAGAACACGTAGAAGATCCAAGTGCTTGAACTCATTCCAATCTGTACAGACGATCAAGGCATCGCATCCTTCAGCTAATGCATACGGGTCTTCTGCCATAATCAATTCAGGCATCAAATCACTGGCGCGCTCCATACCTACAGGGTCATACGCGCGGACAGCCACGTTATACTTCANNATTTATATGGGTCTTGCGCCATATTCAATTCAGGCATCATTTCCCTGGCGCGCTCCATACCTACTGGGTCATATGCGCGTACAACCACCTTATTCTCTGTCAATCTGCGTGCAATCTCCAAGGAAGGCGCTTCTCGCATATCATCAGTGTTAGGTTTAAATGTAAGACCTAACAAGCCGATAGTTTTCCCTGTCAGATCCCCTAGCATTTCGCGAACCCGTTCCATAAGCAATCGTGTGCGGTCAGTGTTGATATCCATCACGGCATGAAGCAATTGTGGGTTACGCCCCTTCTCTGCCGCCATGTGTGCGAGCGCTTGTACATCCTTGGGAAAGCATGAACCCCCATATCCTAAACCCGCTTCCAAGAAATGTGGACCAATCCGTGGATCAAAACCCATACCATTGGCGACTTCCTTTACATCTGCACCGAGTGCCTCACAGATATTCGCGATCTCATTGATAAATGAGATACGAGTTGCTAAAAAGGCATTGGAAGCATATTTGATCATCTCGGCCGTACGCAGGTCCGTGATAACGATTGGGGCTCGTAAGGGTAGGTGCAACTGAGCAACCTTTTCCACCGCTTCAGGATTGAGAGAACCCAGAACAGTACGAGCGGGGTTCATAAAATCGAGAATAGCTGAGCCCTCCCGCAAGAATTCGGGGTTGGATACGACTGAAAAAGGTATTGGCTCTAATTGATTGGCGAGGATGATGTCGGCCACCCAGTCCCCAGTTCCTACGGGTACGGTCGACTTATTCACCACGATTAATGGTCCCCGCATTGCTTGAGCGATAGATTCGGCAGCTTGCTGAACATGCTTTAGATCGGCTTCCCCATCCACTCCTGAAGGGGTCCCTACTGCGATGAAGACAAATTCAGCCCCCTGCACGGCTTCTGGATAAGATGTCGTGAATTCTAATCGTCCGGCCAGGGCATTCCTTGAGACCATTTCTTCAAGCCCAGGTTCGTAGATAGGCATTACACCCTTCTTCAGGCTCTTGATCTTTGCCTCATCGATATCCAAAGCGATCACTCGATTTCCCAGATCGGCGAAGCATGCCGCTGTCACTAAGCCAACATAGCCGGCTCCGATCACCGTAATGTTCTTCACAATAAATCCTTTCTTCGCGGTGATGTTGGGTACTACATCGCGCAATCATACCATGCTTGAGACGTCAGGCAATACTGACCTATCGTAAAAGGTCATGCTTGCACGGTGACACAATTCACTTGTCGTCGATTCTGCTAAGGCATACACTGAGTGCAAACTAGATAACTCCTATCCTGATGGTATAAGTAAGGAGTAAGTGCAGGAGGTCGACATGCAGATCACACGACAGGCGGATTATGCAGTTCGTTCTGTTTTATACCTAGCCAGTTTAAACAATGGAACTCGTGCACCAACCAGCCAGATCGCACGCGAGCAGGAAATACCCTCCTCATTCTTGGCCAAAATCGTCTCGCAGCTATCCGTTGCTGGTGTAGTCCAAACCTCACGCGGCGCACGCGGCGGCGTGTCCCTGGCACGTCCATCTGAAGAGATCACCCTACTCGAAGTAATTGAGGCCATCGACGGGCCGATCACATTAAACGAATGTGTGCCAGATCCCAGAGTCTGTCCTTTCGGTGAGGATTGCACTGTCCACAAGATATGGCTTAAGGCCCAAAGTGACCTCATAAAGAGGTTGGAGATCACCAATTTTGGTATGCTTGCCTCATAGGTGAAATCAAATTCCAATACTTGATCTACGCTGCTTTGTGTAACAAAGCGAAAATCGATTCTCCTACGACATTTTACTCTGCTGAACCTTAGGTATATGAAAGGAATAACCAACTCAAATATCGTCTGCCTTTAGGTGGAAAGGAAACCTGGGGGGTTGTGGAGCGACGAAAAAGCCTCACAACCCCCAATGTTTTACACATAGGACGAGGGTGCAAATGAATGTGTTTGCAGGAAGGTTGCGGATTTTCTATTTTTTTGGCACAGTAACGTTTAGACTTGAGGAGGCATGATGACCAGTGGCACACCTGTCGCAAGAGGCTTAGTGTTCATTATTCAAACGGGCGAGATTGTTGTAGACTGGGGTGGTGGCCGAGTGCAGGACATTCAGACCGGTGAATTCCTGGAATTTCAAGAAACGGATTACGGTGGTGCGGTCACAGACAGTGACTTGGACAGACTGAAAGATCTCGGGCGTGTAGTATCATACACCAACCAGCTTGTGTACCTAAGACCACTTCCTGAACCCCCTCGTCCAACTATCGATTAAGGATCCCCAGTTAGGCCCCTCGCATGTGGATCTTGGTGTTCGTGGAGGCAGTCTAAAACCTGAGGGATTCTGTTGATCACGAATTCTTATGTCAAACCTTCATAAACCTCCATAATCTCCACTTTCCGCCATTTGAAGCTACATTCATCCATCCTATAATGTGCTTACCACTCGAGAGGAGCACAAAACATGGACGTATCTGAAAGCATCCGCATGAAGCGAGCAGTGCGTCAATACGCTCAACAACCGATTCCAGAAGATGTCGTCCACCACATCCTCAACGCTGGACGTCGCGCCCAATCTTCCAAGAACAGCCAGCCATGGCACTTCATCGCCATCCGCGAACCAGATAATTTAGAAGCCCTCTCGAATTTCGGCACTTATGCCGGGCATCTCAGCGGTGCTGCTATGGGCGTGGCGATCTTAACGCCGGACCCATCCTTACGATTCTCAATCATGTTCGACGCTGGTCAAGCCGCGGCGTACATGCAATTAGCTGCATGGGAGATGGGAGTTGGTTCATGTTTGGCGACAATTTATGAGCCCGCAGCTGCACGCCAGCTGCTTGGATTTCCAGACGATCTACACCTCAACATAGCAATCTCCTTTGGATATCCAGCTGATCCAGAGATATTTTACGCACCACCAAAAGCCGGTGGACGACGCTTATTCTCTGAAATCGTGCACTTCGATCGATGGTGAATACCACCGTGTAAGGCAAGAGATGGTCGCTGGATTTTACGTTAGCTATTCATTTCGATCACCAATGAATGATGTGATCTTGATTTCTTCTTCATCCATGAATACGTTCACAGAAAAGACCACTCGCAAGGAGCAGAGAGACGGATACGGGGGGATGTGGAGGACGCTTATGCCCCCACATACCCCTCCTCCTCTCGCAGTTGACTTTTTTCCTTAGTTTCATGAATACGAGCGAAACATTCAGGAGGGACAGATGATGACCCCACGTACCATTCGCGCCCCACGCGGGACCCAGCTCACGTGCAAATCCTGGCTCACGGAAGCTGCGTTCCGCATGATCCAAAATAACCTGGATCCAGATGTTGCCGAGCGCCCAGACGATTTAGTAGTTTACGGTGGCAGTGGTCAAGCCGCACGCGATTGGGCCAGTTTGGAGGCAATCCTCGATTCTCTCAAAACGTTGGAGGAGAACGAAACCTTGCTGATCCAATCAGGCAAACCCGTGGCGATCTTTCAAACCCACCCGGACGCTCCACGTGTGATCATCGCCAACTCGAATTTGGTACCGCACTGGGCGACCCAAGAGCATTTTGACGAGCTCGCCGCTAAGGGACTTATGATGTACGGCCAAATGACAGCAGGGTCTTGGATCTACATCGGCACCCAGGGGATCCTCNNGCAAAAAGGTTGGCAATCATTAAAGGGCAAGTTTGTGCTCTCCGCAGGATTAGGAGGGATGGGTGGCGCCCAACCCTTAGCCATCACAATGAATGAGGGGGTAGGTCTCATCGTCGAGGTGGACCCTGCACGCGCTCAACGAAGATTGGAAACCGGCTACATTGACATGGTGGTCAATGAGCTAGAAGAGGCAATGACATTGGTCGAAGATGCCATCGAGGCTGAGGAACCTCGCTCGGTCGGCCTCATCGGCAACGCGGCTGACATCTACCCCGAGCTCGTTATCAGAGGTGTAATCCCAGATGTGGTCACGGATCAAACGCCCGCTCATGAAGTTCTTGAATATATTCCACACAGCCTAAACTTTGAAGAAGCTCAAGCGATGCGGGCTACTAATCCGGAGGAATTCACGCGCCGATCAATGGAATCAATGGCCCGCCACGTTGAGGCAATGTTAGCATTTCAACGAAATGGGGCTGAGGTGTTTGATTATGGGAACAACCTGCGCCAACGGGCTTATGATGCAGGTGTCGCAGAGGCTTTTGCATATCCCGGCTTCGTTCCAGCATACATCCGACCCCTGTTTTTCCTCGGGAAAGGACCATTCCGGTGGGTAGCGCTCTCCGGTGAACCTGAAGACATCTTCCGCACCGATGAGGCCATCATGGAGCTATTCCCCAAAGACGATCACTTGCATCGCTGGCTGAGGATGGCTCGGGAGAGGGTACATTTTCAGGGCTTACCAGCCCGTATCTGCTGGTTAGGATATGGCGAACGCGCACAGGCAGGGTTGAAGTTCAATGAAATGGTCGCCAATGGTGAATTACGAGCACCGATTGTAATCGGCCGCGATCACTTAGATTCTGGATCGGTAGCCTCACCCAATCGAGAAACGGAAGGGATGCGAGATGGTTCGGATGCCGTCAGCGATTGGCCCTTGCTAAACGCCATGCTCAACGCTGTCGGTGGAGCGACTTGGGTTTCCTTCCATCATGGAGGAGGCGTAGGAATTGGTTTCAGCCAACACGCGGGACAAGTGATCGTCGCTGACGGCACGCAAGAAGCTGCACAACGACTGGAACGTGTGCTGACCACCGATCCCGGCTTGGGGATCGTACGGCACGCTGACGCAGGTTACAGTGAAGCTATTGAAGCCGCTCGACGACATGGGATCAAGATGCCGATGTTGGAGTAGATAAGGTGTGGGGGATCAAGGATCAGGTAATTTGGGACCTAAGCACTTGGGTACCGAGGACCTAGGTGCCATGGTGCCTTAGTGCCCCGGTGCCCGGGTTCCATACAGATCAGCTAGACTTTTAGACCTGCAACCTTTCCAACTCAACCTTCTGCTTCTCACTTTCCTGCGCCATACGTTGGCAGGTTCGCGCTACTTCTTTTACGGGTATTTTCTCCGCCGCGTCCCGGTAAAAACGGATAGATGTTGTTACTAATTGGATCGCTCTATTCAGTAATTCGGATTCCTCTCCTTCAGGTGAAAGTTCCACTCGATAATCATCTCCATTCATCCCCGAGATCGGCTCTAATATAATCTCAGCGATACCTTCCCGACGTGTGCGTTCAAGCCGCTTTTTACGTTTGTGTGCCCTCTTGGCCAGAGCTGAAAAGGACTCCTGTAAAGAACCGCGCGCAGCCTGCTCGTAGTAGGCAGCAGCTTGACCTTCTAACTTCAGAGCAAAGGTCATAATCGCCCCGAAGGTAGCCAAATCCATACTCCATCCTCCTTGCTACCCTAATTTCTGATTGCACAGATATCCGCCTGGATGCGGGAAGGGGACCGAACTTTGTGATATAGGGTCATTACCCCCACTCCACGGAAACACCTTCCATCCTGGTGGCAGACGAGTTTTTCCGTGAGCGTCCTTAGAACCAACGAGTAATGACCACCTTCCGGTCGGTAAAGAATTCGATCGCATCCCGACCTTGGCCATGCAGATCACCGAAAAACGAATCCTTCATCCCACTGAAGGGAAAGGAGGCGATCGGAGCTGCGATTCCGATATTGATCCCAAGGTTACCAGCCTGGACACGATACTTGAATTCACGTGCCCATTTGCCGTTTGTCGTGAAGATTGACGCCGCGTTACCATAGGGTGAACTATGGATCACATCCAGCGCTTGGTCAAAATCATCCACCCGTATGATCCCCATCACAGGACCGAATATTTCTTCACGCGCAATGGTCATCTCCGGGGTCACATTCGTGAAGATCGTAGGACCAATGAAATAGCCGTCAAGGGTATCCTCAACCTTGAGTTCTCGACCATCAAGAATGATTTCTGCTCCTTCATTGATCCCCGATTCAATGTATCCACGGATTCGATCAAGCGAGCGCTGGGAGATCACCGGTCCCATTTGGACCGTTTCATCCATCCCATCACCGACCTTCAGGTTTGAAGCTGCCTCGACGAGCATCTCTTCCAATCGCTCGTGCACATCACCAACCGCAACCACAAGAGCACCAGCCAAGCAGCGTTGTCCCGCAGTACCGAATACTGAACTCATGATCGCAGGCACCGATTGGCTTAGTACTGCATCAGGCATAACGACCAAACAGTTTTTTGCCCCAGCCTGGCACTGAGCTCGTTTGCCGTGTGCAGCCGCCTTAGCATATAGATACTTGCCTACTGGCGTTGAACCTACGAAAGAGAGCCCATCAACATCCGGGCTTTCTAATAAAGCGTCCACCACCCGCTTATCCCCGTTGATCATATTAACCACACCGGGTGGTAAATCAATTTCATCTAATAGCTCGAACACTACGACTTGGCTAACAGGACATATTTCGGAAGGCTTGACAATAAAGGTGTTACCACAGGCAATAGCGTACGGTAAGAACCAAAGTGGAACCATGAGGGGGAAGTTGAAAGGCGTAACGCAACAAAAAACACCAACCGGTTGGTAAACACAATCCTCATCGATCCCTTGGGAAACGTCCTCAAGATTGTAGCCCGTCATGAGTGAGGGGATCCCAGCAGCCACCTCGACGTTTTCGATCGATCGACGAACTTCCCCGCGCGCCTCATCCAGGATCTTTCCGTGCTCTTTGACTACGACCTCAGCAAGATCCTCAAAGCGCTCCTCCATCAAGTTCTTTAATTCGAACATGTAGCGAGCACGCGTGTAGGGTGTGGTCTCCCGCCAACTCTGAAATGCCGCCTTTGCTGCACCCACGGCGGTCTCAACCTCATCAGCGGTCGATAGGGGTACGCGCGCGATCACTTCGGCCGTCGCAGGATTTCTCACATCCAGCGTCTCATCCGATTTGGACTCTACCCACTCTCCATCGATGTAATTCTTTACTAATTGGGGGGCCATGACCATTCTCCTTGTCGTCCGGATTAGCTTATCACAAATNNTGGGGGGCCATGACCTTTCTCCTTGTCGTCCGATTTAGCCTGTTATAAATTCACTTGATCTCGAGAGAGAGACATCCGTTTTATCAGCCTCATCGTCAGCGATCGTAAGTGACTTGTCAAGAATCTTGATCGCACCATCCACCTCAGCCTCGGTGATAATCAACGGTGGGGCGATAATCAAGTTGTCATACCATGCGAGCACATACAACCCTTGGTTCATTGCATCGCTGGCAACTTTATTCGTGACCAAGGCTTTCCTGCTAAACTTGTCCGCCTTCACATTAAAGGGCTCTTTCGTTTCTCGGTTCTTCACAAGCTCAAGCGCCCAGAAATGTCCCATTCCGCGTACATCACCGATAGATGGATGATTTTCCCCAAGTTCGTAAAGCTGATCCTTCAGGCGGTCACTGACACGCTGGGGGAGACCACTTTCAATGAGCTTTCTATATTCAGCGATCGCCGCAGGGATCGCCGAGAGAACCAGTGGATGATAAGCATAGGTGTGCCCATGATCGA
>JABAOF010009867.1_pt2 | contig 22485 bp, 16 predicted proteins | sample 7062171 | NCBI WGS metagenome assembly JABAOF01 (sample SAMN14538628, study PRJNA623070) | marine sediment metagenome | biome: marine biome [ENVO:00000428]; feature: marine pelagic biome [ENVO:01000023]; material: deep marine sediment [ENVO:00002113] | place: India: Gulf of Khambhat ...
GGTCAACTTTAATGGAGTATTTACCTCGAAAGTATCCATGACGCAGAAGATCACGGAAACGATTTCTTGGGGGGATGTGTAACACAATAGCTCGGGGCTCAAAATGCAAAATATAACCTTTACGGTGTAGACGGATTGTCAGATCAGAATCCTCCCCAGCAGGGCGTGGGTAGCGCTCATCAAACCCGCCCGCCTCAATAAACAACTCGCGACGGACGGCAAGGTTAATACTTGGCAGTTGTTCTCGCTCCCCGGGAGAGCGGTTCGCAAGGTATTCATAAAAAGTACCAATATTGTCAGCAAGTGTCCAATAGTTGCGGTCATCAAATTCAACACCCCCTCCCAACACGGCTACAGAAGGGTCAGCGAATCGTTCGGCTAGAACAGCTAACCATTTTGGATGGGCGATGCAGTCTGCATCTGTAAAAGCGATCACTTCACCATGCGCTTGAGATACGCCACGATTACGGGCTATTGCTGGAGGGAGAGGGTGATCAGAAGGATCGTATCTGACAAGTTCACTGGGGTGGACAAGACCTGGATTATCCATTCCAACCACGATGACTTCAAATCGGCTGCGATCATATTCCTGCTTCTCCATTGAAGCTATCGTTTGGTCGACAACAGGTGAGTTCAAATTAGGAATCACAACCGAGAAACGTATCAACGTATGTTCTCCAAATTGTGGTCACAACTTACCTCAATGCATAATTCAGGGTGAAAAGAAATACGCCCTGCAGTAATAATCTGAGGAGACCGGAATAATTCTGAACCATCTCCATAAAACTTTTTTCCGAATCTGTCCCTTTCAAATCGATCTTTCACCTCTATTTAGGAGATTAGTCTCTTGTATTTACATTGTGGTTACCGAGAATTGTCTTCGAGCTCTAAGGGCACAACGATCTTCCTACCATTTAAGGAAATCGTTAGTGCAGAACCTTCCGCTTGCTGAGTTAATAGAGCCTCAGCGCCAACCCAATCTCCGGTCAGAAAAATGGTAACCGTATCAAGTTGACCTGCTATAGTCGGCTTGAATAGAAGTTTGGTCAAAGGTTCGCCACTCTGCTCGTTTTCTCTCTCGATATGTATTTCACCGGGTCCAAGATGAAGCACGCTCATCTCAACTGGATTCTCACCACTTCGAAGAAGGATACGCTGATCCTGAACCTCTACTTCGGTGCCCACAACATGCCAAGTTAAAGCCGCTTGGTCTCCGGGTGGTCCCTCTGCGTGATCAGCTACCACAATGGGTCCGTCGTGGTAGAAGTATATTGTTCGTTGATGTTGCCAGCCATGCCAATCCATTGTCGTCGTCCTGCTGATATCCAACTGCGCACTGGTCTCAAACCGGTCTACACTAGCATAGTAAGGGGGGTCTTGTGCCCAAAACCCTCCAAGGCTAGTTAATCTATTGAGCACAGCACTCATACCAGTATCCTCAACCAATAAACCATTTAAATTCTCTCGAGGTATACGTTTATCCCGAAATAAACTTCGTCCAGCTGGGAGCCAGCCAATCGGTTGGCCCTCAAGATTCTCGGTGATCAGATAACCGTCCTTGTACAGCATAATTATTGAGTTGGTAGCTTTGTATCGGTGCCATCCAGTGAATCGAAGATTCAGCAGCAGGACCGTTGCATCTTCCGACCATCCGTCGCGAAGGATGATTTTATCCGGTGCAAGTGGCCCTGATTGATTGGGTAGTCCAGAGTCACCATAAAGCAAGCATGAACCTACAATCGGAGAGTGTCCTATCTGATCCAGTAAAAGCTCCGCACCCGGTTGAGCAGTCAAGTAACCTCCATCCGCTTCAAGTTTTGACAGCGCCCTTCCTGCCGACCAGAGGTAAGTAGGATCATCTAATAGGATCGCTCCGAGATACATAGCAGCTGCAACCGATCTATGGCTGGGGTGATTGTAACGTACCACGGCCCCATCAGGCAGGGCTTGGATTTGCAACCAGTCGAAGGATTGTTTTATATGTTCTAGTGAACTCTCGCCTGAGTATTGGGATTGAAATAGGGCGTTCGTAATCCACTCCATTTGATAGATATAAGCGTCGTCGGAATTTCGAAATCGGATCTTCCATCCTCGTGGTTCTCGCTCCAAATAACTTTTGTTCTTCATTTGAGCATCGCTTGGTGCAAGTTCTTCAGACATCAGAACAGCAAGAAGACCGCTTCCATTTTCCTGATTTTCGTAAGGACCCTCCGGCGTTTTGGTAAAAGCCAGAGCATACATCCAATCAATCCATTCTACTGTCAATGCCCTGCGATTAATCGCTGCGAACCAATCTTCGAGCGTGTCTTCTTCGTCCACTGAAAACAGATCGGGGTAATTTTTTTTCATTTTGAGAATAGTAATAAGCCCGCAGCGCTGCCTCATGTTGGACCGACTTGACACTGTTGGCAGGTCCGGTGTATCGAGCCTGTCTCGCTTCATTCAAGAGGCTATCATGAAAAGCGTTTACCCACTGTTTATCACCGTTTCCAAGTGCTAGCATGCCATACTCAGGTGGGCCCTTGAACGGATTGGCTTCTACCTGTCTCAGCATTTGTTCGAAAATCTGAATGCTTTCAAAGGTCTTTGAATCAGCCAAGACCTCTCCGCAGATAAAGGGCTCTTCCTCGGAGATGCCTTCAAATGTTGGAGCAGTAAAGGGGAAAAAACTGTTTTGATATGCCCTCACGGTAAAACCAAGCCCGGTTATGCTAAGCAGAAATAACAATATCGGAAGCCAACGGGGATCAAAACTTAAACCTGGAGACAATATTGTTGGTTCCACCTTTCGGAAAATGTGATATGTGGAAAGGATCAGTATCCATAATAGAGATAGAGCCATGGCTTGTAATGCTACAAAGAACTCTTCCTCGGCGAAATGAGATTCAACCTGATCCAATACCGTAGGGATAGCTCCTGCGATTATGGCCAACAAGCCATGTGTCCCCCATCGTTGGGGAGTGTTCCTACCCTCTATCAACACCTTATCCAACCAAAAGAGGAGAGTATACAAACCTCCCAACGTAACCCAGGCTGTTCCCGAGGTGTCAGTCACAGCATATATTAGCCCCACAGATCCCCATATTCCGAAAATCACCATACCCTGTCGAGGCCAAATCCATCTTCTTGCATTGGTAATATACGGTTGTCCAAAATACGCAGCGATCATTACCCCAATTATGAAAGTCCAGCGAATTACGAGGTTTAACCACGAAAATGGAATGTTTGAGAGGAGGCGTAGCGTTTCAAGGAAGCCAAGAGGGATTACGCTCAGTGTAATTCCCTTCAAAACTCTTTGCCCGATTAGGGAGTATCGCCTCACCTAAATGCCTCGCATTCCTGCTGATTCAATTCAAAAATATGTACGCGGTCATGATGATAAATCAAGTTAAAGAATGGGCTGGGGACCAGCTCATCAGGAGAGAAGAGTTGATTAACCCCTATGCCCACCTCGCCTTGTCCCTGACCGATATAAACGTGAGTGAAACCCCATTCACAAAGCACTTTCAAGCTTTCTGGAGAGGTAGGAGATGTTTTTTCAAGTTGTGCTACGAGATCAACCACTCGTTGTGTGTAGTCTGGTGGGGTTGAGATTTCATTCAGCATAGCATATTGGGGTGGCATGGAATTCTGGCGGTTTGCAAGAAGAGGTATCCACCAACCTGCGTCGGATCCAACTGCTGAGTCGCCATTGTAGATGCGAAAGCCCTCCACTAGGAAGAGAGAATCTGTAGGTGTGTGTTCCTGGATCCAAGACATGGCTCTGATATCAGGTTTGGTCACCATAGCATAAGTAGTTGGCTTCACCCCGGACCTCAAATTATAGGTTGCATACATCGCGACACCAATGATAGCGATTCCCAAAGATATCTGTCCAAACTTTATTCGCCATTCTTCCAATTGTTTTCCCACTTCGCCAATCAACCAACCTCCTAAAAGACTCGCCGGGAGATAAAGTGAAATCAAAATGGCAAAACTTTGCATAAGATTAACGATAGGAAGTGTTGTTAGGCGACCCATTACAGTTAAAGCCAACACAAGCACCCAGAGACCGATCGAGGCCACCATCCAGTGTTTTCGAATTAGACTTATCGTCAATCCCAACAATGCCAAGGCCATCAAGGAGGGTGGGACATAGAGCAAAATATCACGCCAAGTTTGAAAATCAGCTATAACGCTTTCTATTTGTGAGAGATACATTCCAACAGTTTCTTCTGTTGTGGACGCCTCTGTTGAATACCTTCCAACAACGTTGAGTCCCCAGGGTAGGAACAGCAATAAGGCAATTGAGATCACCAGAGTTATTTGCACGACGCTGCGGACCCAAGGTCGGAGCTCGAAGCGCCAATGGGGCAATCCCCAACCTACCATAAAGGCAATGATAAACGCAGCGAAGAAGAAAGGCATGCGATAGTAGGTGAGCATCATCCCAGCTAAAACGACGCTGGATAAACCTATTTTGTCCCAATGGATTCGCTTAATCTGAAGGACATCCCAGAGCATCCAAAGGGAAGTGGGTAGAATGGCTAAACCTGCAAGTTGAGCGTATCTTCCCCAATTGACATAGGAATAGGGCAAAGGTGAGAGGAGACCTGCGATCAGAGCTGCGCCTACTCCAGCCCAGCGATTGCCTGATGAGAAACGTAAAGCTAACGCGTAGATCGAAATAACTGCGAATCCATTAATTATCTGACCCACGAGTAGGGTCGCTTGAACAGTTCCAATACCACTCATCCATGAGAAAAGGGCCGCTGAAATAGGAAACCCGAAATGAATAGAGAGAGTCTCATAAGGCACATATGGTTGCCATGAGCGGAATAAACCGTCATTATCTATCAGCAATTGAGCGATCATCGTGTGCTGGTAAGAGTCACCCCACATCGGTGCGTCTAGTGAACGGATGGCATAAAAACGTATCAGGAAGATAAGACTGACCACTATCAGAAGGACTATGTTGGGTGCAAAGGTATCTGAACGAAGCCATCCTCTCCAAGTCTTCCTCACAATAGCTGGTCGTAGAGTGCGATTTTTCCAGAAAATCACAAACAAACCCACCAGTGTGGGCAGCCAGGCATAAATAGATCCTAGGTGGACGCCTGCCAGATCTGTCCATAGGATCAGGATTGGGTGTAGTGCGAGACTGATGCCGATAGCCAGGCTTAGCCTAACTGGTAAAGTAAGAACCTCTTTTTCGCGCCATATCAACGTAAGGATGGCTAGTCCAGGTATGACAAACAAGAGGCAACTAATTATGGTGAGTCTAGCCCATGTGAGAGTTTCTTGAACCAAACCTAACAGCGCGTGTTTGGATTCGTAAACGAGTCGAAAAACCATCTGGGCGTCGAAGGGGATGTCATTACTATAAATAGCCCCATCGAGATAGGTATCACCAGCAGAACTTTCTACCCAGAGATTGCCTTCTCCATCAAGTTCAAGGAGTGCATAGTAGGATTGCTGGCTAGAATCCGACTGGGTATCGAAGGAAAATCGATAGAATTTCGATTCAGTGACTTGCATCAAAGGAAGTTGTGCCCGTGCCAGATCAATCGATGAACCTGGCTCTGAACGTAAGTGCAAGAGGATCGCCCCTTCTGATGCTTCTCCTGGCCTAAGAAAGATCTCGATGCCCTGCAACCCGGCATGGCGGGCTAGGAAGGTTTGTCCTAGATTTTTAGTGGCTTGAAGTAGAAAGCCTCTTGGCTCATCGATGCTGAGTTGACCCATTCCAACAATAGGCGAGCATGCGTAAAGACCAAGCATGAACAAACCCAGTAAGAGGGATTTCACGATGGTTAAGATGTGTTTCAAACTACGACAAGAGTGAAAAGAAAGGGGCATCGGTGGGAAAATGTCCTCTGTTCTGAGTCCGTTTCTGCATTAGGGATTTCAGCTTTTCGCAAGCGGAAGGTTATCTCTTCCAGAATCCTGTGGTTGACGCCTGAAAGATTAGCTAGAAAACCGATTATGAGCACGTAATAACCCACACTCCGCAGCACCCACAGGATGATCGATTCGAAATGACTAGCTCCTTGGTTGATGATGAAAGACCATAGATAGCGAAAACTAAGAAGTTGACCTACAAAGAATAGCAATAAGCCCGAGATTACAAGCACACGTAATGCGAAAGGTAGGATCCGCTTTCAGGTCCTCGGCGGCCAATACGCTATGATCTGTGCAACCGTCATCGATAATCATAGAATTAATTTCATCGACGTCAGGAACGTGTCTTGGAAGTGGTTTCACAGTTTTGCTAAATATTTCCGCTTCGTAATAACAAGGATTTGTAGCATGAATATCAGGTCAAAATCTAATGCTCACCAATCAATATCCGGCACTTTCGACCTTCCTATCTTGAGTATACCGCAGCAGGGTGTCAATACAAGTGCTAAGTAGAATTCAAGGGAAAAAGCACTTCCTTACCCAATTTCCCCACTTAATTCTAAGTGCTTGAAATGACATAAACATCAGGCTCTAATTCTATGATGATTTATCACCAAACTGAGGATTACACCTAACATTTGCGAGGTAGTAAATTCTATCTAACGTATTTTATGACCCAACAACATTAATTACAGGTGAATTGTAATATTGATATAACTACTATCATCATCCATAGGGTTATTGGCATATGGAAATCAGTTGAAGTGTATTTTTCATAAAAACCACTTCGGAGGGAAATGAAAAAGATCGCATTGCCATAGATCGTGGGAGTTGAGAAGGGGTTGCACAACCTGAAAAAGGTTATATACTTAGCAATAGGTTATGTTTATAACCTTTTATATTACCCATGCTATCTGATAGCAAGAATTCACAAACTCAATAAAGGGGTTGGCGAACAACCCTTTTTCTATTCGTTATATATTCTAAGGAGGCAAAAATGTCCCGCGTACGGTTTTGGAAAATGACTTTAATTTCCCTTTTGGCTCTGGCTTTAGTCGGATCAACGATTATCGCATTGGCTGGGGACATCCAAGGCACTGAACCAGACTCTCCTGAACCGAAACGCCCACCGATAAACTCGGAGGTCGTGGGTGACGATCCTGATGAAGATGGCTACTCAGGTTCGGTCGAATCCTCCTCCGCATCTGGCAACCTACCATCAGAACTCGGACCAGGAAGCATCTCAAAATGGAATGAGTTTTTCCAGGAGCCACAAGCTGATGAGGATGGTTTTGCAGGTGATAGACCTTCAAATGGTGAGGGCATTTCGTCTCCGTCCGAATCCGAAGGAGTTAATACTCCAAATTGGGAATCACTCATGCAAGGATCGCAGCCTGATAGTAATAATGCCTCTGGTGAAGGATCACCTCCAGGTTGGTCAAATTTCTATTATGCTTTCTATGCTGGAACGACCTTAAAGCCACGCGATAGCGCTACTACGTGGGAATATGGAGGGAATGGCTGTGTGTCCGCGGCAGTCGGCAACGATTGGTTTAATGTTAACTTAGAGCTTCCCGAAGGAAGTCGCATTGACTATCTACGGATCTTCTTCTACGACACCAGCGCGAGTGATAGCTGGGCTTGGATCACCAGCTATGATGGCGCAGGCAATACTGATGACATGGTTGATGTCAACTCCAATGGCACTGGTGGCTACGGTACTGCATTGAGTGCATTTCTGGGTGATGTGGTTGACAACTCATCCTATTCTTATGTCCTCAATTGGCGCGCCAACCAGACGGGCAGTACGATGCGATTGTGCGGCTTTCGCGTCGCATACCGCCTTCCTTGATATGAACGCCTTGAGTTGGATTGGAAAACGGCGGAAATGACAAGCGAAGGAGCAAACGCATCATGAAACTCAGAACATCGCGAATTGCCACAAGTCTTTTCTTGGTCACACTCGCTCTGTTTGCGGTTACAGGTTTGGCCTGGGCTCGAACCAATGATTCTTCCCATTCTACGCAACCTGATCGAAACAGCTACATTTTTTATGGTGATATACCCATGATAGGTTGGTCTTCCTTTCAATATAAATTTGTAGCTGGAACTACACTAAAACCACGCGATAGCGCAACAACGTGGGATTACCATGGTGCCGGTTGTGTATCTGCAATAGGCGGGAATGACATCTTTAATATCCATCTTGACCTCCCAGAAGGAAGCCGTATTGACTATCTGCGTATCTTTTATTACGACACAAGTTCGAGTGATAGCATGGCTTGGATAACGACTTACGATGGGGCAGGAGGTTGGTCAGATCTTACCGATGTCTCTTCTGGCGGAACCGGTGGTTACGGAACAAGCCTAAGTTCGTATGTTGGAGATACGGTAAGCAACCTCAACAACGCGTATGTCCTTAACTGGCGATCCAATCAGACGGGTAGTTCAATGGCATTGTGTGGTCTTCGGGTCGCTTATCGGTTAGCGCTCGATGAGGAGGTCTACCTTCCGGCGATTTATAATGCACCATAATCCAATGCTTCATTAGATTTTCTTGAAGGGGGAAATCAAGGAATCTGTTGGTATCGGCTGTTATTAGCTGTCGAGATGGCTTCGGCCATCTCTTTTCTCTTTTTGCAGGTCTGACCTGTGGAGATGTTTGAAGGATAACAACTTCATTAGCTCTTTTCTCGTGTCTTGGTCATAAATTAATCAGTAATTATTGCCGATCTCATCAATTGGGGGAAAACTATCGGGGTCCTACAAAGCTATTTGCTCATCCAAATCGCAGATAAGATTTATCTAATGATCAATGGGAAGTATAAATGAACATCGAGGAAGAGATCTGAAATCATCCATTCAGGTCCACTCATCACACCCCCATATCTTCGATGTCCATTACTGGGTCCTCCATCCGCGGAGGAGGAATCACCTATGGTGTTGCCCACACCTTCATCAAAGTGGTAGAGAGCGACGGTATTCTCGTCAGGGATAAAAGGCTCAGTTGGGATAGAAAAATTTTCACTGTATCGAACGATGTTGGAGATACGTACCTCATCCATCCAGCCACTAAAGGAGGGGTGCGTATCAAGATCGAGGTCGAATTTTTCAGCGCCGATCACGAGATAGGGATCATTAGGGTGGAGTGGTGGACGGTTGTTCGGATAACTGATATCCCCAGAAGGTCCAGTAGCTTCGGCGTCAAGAACTCCATCGATCATGATACGCAATGTACCATCGAAACTACGGGTGATAGCGATATGATGCCACTCACTGTCAGCGACATCGTTTGTGCCGCAAAGGGTATAACTCAGGTCGTCGATCTTGACCCCGAAAGCGATACGTCCGTCCGACATCGAGATCCCATAGTGGTTATCAGAGCCGCGGTAATTCTTGAGGATCATGGGTAGGTAGACTGAGAAGGGCGAGGGGGATTGCGGCGCTGTTGGCGTAGCGGAGCTTGACTCCCTGAATGTAGGTGTAGCATATTGGTCATTGTATATATTTCGGTCGAAGAGGATGTTGCCGTCCATCCATCCTTCATGCACTCCGGACGAGCACGCATCGCTTTCGTTTTCCTCCCGACTTGCTTTCATCCACCACTCGATCGTGAAATCCCCCCCGACATCCGCCGGCACATGAGGATCGATGGGAATTTTCACTCTGTCCAGGTCCCCGAAACCATTGCCAAAGAATCGTAGCGCAAAACCAGCGGGGGGAGTGATATTCAAATACGATATGACGCTGTTTTCGTAGAAGGTGAACAGGATTTCATCCCATGTGTAACCCTCGTTCGCCATGTCCTTGGAATCGACCTGACCCATACAGTTACCCGCAAGTCCGGGTGGACATTGACTGTAAGTACTCCGGTAGTACGTGCGAACCAAGAGATTGTCTCGAGATAAACGCCAGTTCCATGTGAAATCAACTGCTTTGTTAGTGCTGTCGTAGGCGATTGCTGGATTGTAGACCTGGTCGCAAGTGCTGNNGTGCTGTCGTACACATCGGCGTCCGGCCATTTTCCTCCGATAGCTATATACGACCAAGCGTACATCTTGACCGCCATCGCTCCAGCGCGTAGAGACTCAGCGGGCCAATTACCTGTTTCGGTTGGGACCCATTCGTTAGGCAGCACATGTTTGGCATATTCTTTGAAGTCGATGATCTCTACGGTGTAGTCTCGATCGAGGTCGCAATAGGGGTATCCAGTGATGCGAACCCTTATTGTCATTGGTAAGGGCAGGTCCATCTGATCAGGGACCTTTGGATAAAGGGTATCCTTAAGGTCCTCCGGCAATGGCCAGTTTTCTCGTTTAATTTGAGGTGGTGGGACAGTGATCCGTTGAGGTAGGACCTCAAGCTCAACAGTCAAGATAAGCGTGTCATCGGCGACAAGGCGGACACCTTCGATCGTCCAATCCCCGTAACCCGGCGCGGTTGTCGTGATTGTGGTCGGGATGACGCCTTCTGATAGGGGGATGTTGCGCCAATTGAAGCGCCCTTCAACATCGACGGTGGTGGTTAACCCGAGACTAGGAACGGTCACCCTTGCGTTGGAGACAGGCATGTCAGTTATTTTGTCGATAACTTGGCCTTCCACGTTGGCTCTATATGTCGGTGAGGTCGGGTTTGATGCGGAAGTGAGGAAGTGTGCTTCACCGAGTTGAACGAGTAGGATCGCAATCGTTGATATTGTGAATACCCTTAGTCTCAATGTTTGCTGCCGTTCATGATGTTGGTTCATTTGGGATATCGCGGTCCTCCACCTCACCATCTCATGGATGCATGTGGGTAAATCCTATCAACTTATTGGTTGGACGATCTTATCCACCTGTAAATCAATCAGCTTCGGGATCTTTCTCCTCTGAACTAAAAAAAAAGATTGATGTTAAGTAAAGAATTGTAGCATGTACAGTTGAGCGCATGAGAGGTTGAATCTTGTGTTCTAATACTGTACCCTGTATTTATTGAGGGGGGAGCTTTTTCGAGTTATCTCAGTCCACAATCAGAACCTTGAGCACAAGCCACCGTAGAGGTCGCACAATATCGATGTGCTAGATCGCTTCTGGTCACTGTCGACTTGAGATATATGAGCAGATGAAGTCAGCACGAGTAAAATGTTTTCATTGAAAATGTCAGGGTTTATTTGTATGGCATGAAATCAAATAAGACCGAGAACATTGTGATGGTTTCTATTGGGATAGAGGGTACCCGATATTGTCCACATCCACATTTGTATAGATAGGGCAAATAAATACCTGCGTTCATCATTCAAGGATAGAAGAATTATGTCTTTGATTTACCCCAAGCAATCAAACTTCACTGAGGAGGAATAGCAGTGCGCAAGCTTACAGCCATTGTGATATTTTCTTCATTATTGTTTCTCCCTACCGGCGGATTTCATTCCCACTCCCCAAAAAACGAAGAAGTGTTCACTGTCAATAGGGGGAACAGTGCGATCACAACTGTGAGGGGGACATTCACTTCAAATGGCGACATCTGGACCACCGGAGGACCGTATGGTGGCTATGTCAATAGCCTTGCCATGTCTACATCTAATCCGGATATCATTTATGCAGGCACGAATCTTCAATTGTTTAAAACAATCAATGGTGGAGATACCTGGATAAGCACAGGCTTCCCTCAAATGCTGGTTCGAGTCGTCGAGGTTGATCATGACAATCCCGATATCGTTTATGCGGGGACGGAGGATGGCATTTATAAGAGCGAGGATGGCGGAAGCATCTGGGTCCAAAGAGGTTTATCCGGGGCGAGGGTAAACGCTATCGTTATAGACCCTATGAATACCAATGTCCTCTATGCAGGAACTGGATGGCCGTTGACCAGTTGGGCTGGGGAAATCGTTGGTATTTATAAGAGCACAGACGCGGGAGAAAGCTGGGAGTTGAAATATTCCACAGGGTTGGACGCCGTAGCGGCTCTTCTTATAGATACTAACAATTCTTCAACTATCTACGCGGGTGTCTATACCGAAAGCAGTGGACCTGGTCTTCGTAAAAGCACAAATGGGGGAGAGGACTGGGAAAGCAAGCAAGTAGGCCCTTATAACTGGGACGAAGTCGTTGCCCTCGCCATGAGCTCTGCTGGTCCTAGTCCGGTATTGTTTGCGGTTGGAAATGACGATGTATTCAAAAGCATTAACAACGGTGAGGATTGGACTGCTACGGAAACGCCATGGATATCCCCATCATCACCGTGGGCTCTGGTTGTTGATCCCAATGATTCGGATGTGGTTTACGTAGGCACACACTACTATCAAGGGCGAATCTATAAGAGCGAAAATGGCGGGGACACGTGGTTAATAAAGGCAGATGGTCTCCCTCCGTCCTGTCCTTCAAGCATTGTGATAGACCCAAGGAACAGCGATGTCTATGCTGGGCTTTCTGATGGGGGTGCTTATAAGTCTACAGACGGGGCAGAGACTTGGGAGTTCTCAAGTGAAGGCATGAACGATACATATATAAGAGGCATTGCCGTCGATCCTACTTCTTCAAATGCGGTATTTGCAGCGATCAAAGGGGATGGACAATACCTGGCTTCAACCACAAACGGGGGCACATCATGGCAGTATCATCTCAGTTCGGCAACGAATCTCGGAGCGGTCGATGTTGACTCTCAAAATCCTTCCACCATCTTCACGGGTGATGGCTGGGACTATCAATCTTTCATTTATATTTACAAAAGCACTGATGGGGGACAGATTTGGACAAACAAATTGTTGTTCTACATTAGCGGAGGAGGAGGGTGGGTAGGAGTCTCTGACATCTGGATAAATCCAAGCGTTTCAAGCACCATCCTGGTAGCAGTAAAGGGTTTTAGTGGTGGTATCTATAGAAGTCTGAATGGTGGATCAGATTGGCAAAGAACCTATAGCTTTTGGGCTTCTGCATTGGCCGATGATCCTATTAATAATCAGATTCTTTACTTTGGAAGCGAACGTTGTGGCTATGTATTCAGATCAATAGATGGCGGCGNNGATGAATATCAGTCCGGAAGCTCCACCCGGAGAGTGTTGGGTGTGGGAGGTACGAGACATAGAAGTAGATCTGAACTCACATGTCTATGCAGCAACGAATGAGGGATTGATGGTATGGGATGGTCTTGCTTGGACAATGCAAACCGGCCTTCCTACCGATGACATCACAGCTATAACCATAGATAAATCTACCAACCCTGGAACTCTCTATATAGGCACTGGGGAAGATGGTGTATATATCTCCCAGGATGGTGGAAGCACATGGTCCCAATACAACGAAGGCTTGGGTAACCTATCAATCACCAATCTGATCATAAGTGCCAGTCAACCCAAAAGGTTGTATGCTGGCACGGCTTACGGGGGTGTATGGAGGAGAACCATACCACCAACTTCGTTCACGATTTTTTTACCTCTAGTGGTGAATGGGTTGCCATAGAGGGTTATATCTCTTCAGTAAAGTAATCTGTGTTAGCAAAGCTAATCTATTCGCTTTCTGTTGCCACTCTCATTAGGGTGCGTCCCGTTACCTAACCTAATAGGTCATTGACCTATTATTTTTCATGGACACATAATTAATAACCACACTGACTCAATCTGATTTGCTCCTCTTAATACTGTCAATCCTGCTTTTCTGTTATTTATAAATGTAATATGTAGACCTGGCGAAGAGTGAAGGAGGATCATACCTCAGATTTGGGTATGAACTCGTTTTACGAATGTGGCACTTTACTGCAAGCGGTGCATTCCAGGTGTGTCAATCTCCCGGTTCACGTGCCTCACGAGCGACGAGGCGATGAGCCCAATAGCATTTTAGACATTCTTCAATCAACCCAGTTGACAAGTAACTGAGTGTCTGGCTCTGGGTCTCGCCATTGCGCCGCAGTCTCTTACGTTGAGATACGCATACCCATTGCTAATGGAATCCTGTAGCTTCCACAGTATCGCCCCTAAGCCTAGATTTACTGGGTGTGGTATCAACCCCCATAGGGATGCACAGACTGGATCCCAGGTGGTGTAATCCTTTATTCCCACAGTCATCGGCAACGCTCACTCAGGCTCCGATTGAACCAAAGAGATTTCTGCTGTATTATGAAAAAGGATCTTTTCGAATTTTCAGCTGCATAAAGTTGTGAGAGACTAACGAACGTCTCCAAGGACGGGACCATGTGCTTATTGGACCGTCCCATTTCACTTAGGGATTTCACTGAGCGACCTTACGAGGGGGATTCCGCACCAGGTATCTTCACTAATGGGGGGAGCATCTCCAGGGGGACAGGCCGGTGTGGAGCGTATCTGGGAATTTCTTCCAGGATATGTCCTTATAGGTCAAACTTTATGGCCTTGTTCCCGCAATCGAGGATTACGCCTGTGGAGGAGTGGTCATGAAATCAGTTTGGGACAGACTACAGTTTGCGAGGACCATGTCGAAGGTGCTTTATCGGAGTGCTATTGTTGCGATCGTCACCATATTTGCAATCGACGGAAATCCAGTGCGCGTTGCGCAGGCAGCGAGCTTCATTGTTGATAGCACCGTTGATGCAGTGGACGCCAACCCTGGTGATGGCGTCTGCGCGACAGCAGGTGGCGAATGTACGCTGCGGGCCGCGATTCAGGAGACCAACGCCCTAGATGGCGCAGACACCATCAACCTGCCAGCGGGTACTTACACCTTGAGCATCCCAGGCGTCGACGAAAATGCCTCAACGACGGGTGACCTGGATATCGCCAGGGATCTAGTCATTTCAGGGGCAGGTGCGACCAGCACTATTGTCGATGGTGGTGGGCTGGATAGGGTGTTTGAAATCTTCCCCGGCAGCGGCCGTGAGGTTGAGATCAACGGCATGACGATTCAGAACGGTGATACGAGTTCTGCGGCTAACAAGAGAGGCGGCGGTATCGCGTTGAATTCCGGAACGCTGACACTCCGCAAAGTCATAGTCAGAGATAATAAGGCTGGGGGCAACGGAGGAGGCATTGATAACGGCTCCACTCTGTTGATGTCTGAGAGCACTGTAAGCAATAACTCGGCATCTTTCAATGGAGGCGGTTTTTACAATATCAACGTTTCTACCATGATGCTCACGGATGTCATGATAAGCGGGAACTCAGCAAGAAGCGGCGGCGGGATCAGCAACATCAGCGGCGAGATTTCGTTGACCAACACTCTGATCAGCGGCAACACAGCATCATTTTCCGAGGGAGGAGGTATCGATCAGACTAATGGCATGGCAACCTTGACGAATGTCACAGTAAGTGGCAACACCAACGACGGTATTCTTGTTGTTGCTGTTGCGGGTGATGTTGCTGCCCTCACTTTGATCAACAGCACCATCACTATCAACACGGATAATGGCATCACTGCATTTGGTTTCGGTACGTTGAACTCGGCGCTGAAGAACTCCATTGTGGCCAATCACCTGGGAGGAGATTGCACCGGTAGTGGCGCGTTGACGAGTGAGGGAAATAATCTCTACTCAGACGACACGTGCAGTGCCTTTGCCGATCCGACTGACCTTGTTAATACTGATCCCCTCCTCGGCCCGCTGGCGGACAACGGTGGCCCCACCCAGACCCATGCCCTCCTGTCCGGCAGCCCCGCCATCGACACCGGCGACGACACAGGCTGCCCGGCTACTGACCAACGCGGCATGCCGCGTCCCGTGGATGGTGATGGCGACGACATCGCCACCTGCGACATCGGTGCCTACGAATATGGATCATCCCTCTACGCCATCTATCTGCCGATCGTGATTCGATGATTCCGTTTTCTAATCTCGACTTTGGAAGAGCGCCTCCTAAAATGAAGACCCATTCCATCTTGTGTTTAGCAGTTGTTTCAACAGCAGTAGTAGCGCTCGTTGGGATATCGTCGGTAATTCAGCCAGTTCGTGCCGCGGGTTCATGGTACGTGGTGTCCACCGGTGATGACAGCAACAACTGTTTAAGCCCTGGCGATGCGTGCGCCAGCATCAACGGTGTACTCGCGAAACCCGGTTTTGTCGCCGGTGATACCCTTTCCGTTGGCAGTGGATCTTACACTGGCACAGGCAGTGAGGTAGTACTGATCGACAAGGATGTCAGCCTCTCAGGTGGGTGGGACGATATGTTTACCACCCAGGTTGGGGCTTCCACGATTGATGGAGAGAATTCGCGTCGGGGTATTACCGTGAACAGTGGGGTAACTGCCAGTGTGATGCGTTTTGAAATCGTGAATGGCTTCGCTAATAGAGGTGGTGGCATCTATAACTCTGGCGACCTGACCCTAGAGACTAGTACTGTAAGTAGTANNTATCTATATCACTGATACCGGCTCATTGACCCTAAATAGCAGCACCGTTATGGCGAATACGGCCAGCTACGACGGTGGCGGTATCTACAACCAAGCAGGTACCGTGGCCATGGACAACAGCATCATCAGCGAAAATACAGCTAGCTGGTACGGAGGTGGCATAGTAAATAGTTTTGGCACGCTCATTCTAGACAACAGTACCGTCAGAGACAATTCAACCGATAGAGGAGGCGGCGGTGTTTGCAACAGCGGCGGTCACATGACTCTGACCGTTAGTGTTGTCAGCGATAACATAGCCTTCGATGGAGGTGCTATCTACAACGAAGGGACCGCAACCATCAATAACACCATCATCAATGGCAACTCAGCTGACCAGGGCGGTGGAATCCACAATAAGCAGATCCTGGATTTAAGTAACAGCACAATTAGCAACAATACGGCCAGCGTCTATGGCGGTGGCATCAACAACTGGTACGCTACAGCGACCGTGACCAACAGCACTATCAGTGGCAACACCGCTGGTAATTCTTACGAAGCCGGCGGCGGTATCCGCAACTTCAATGGCTCCCTGACCCTGAACAACAGCACCGTGGTTGGTAACTCAACCTTTAATGGTGGAAGGGGAGGTGGAATTGCCAACGATGGCACGGTCACGTTGCGGAACACCATTCTCGCCAGCAACTCGGCTTCCGGGACTGGATGGGATTGCGACGGCGTCATTGGTAGCGCAGGGTATAACTTGATTGGGGATACTTCCGATTGCACCTTTACGTCAACCACAGGAGACCTGACCAACATCAATCCATTCCTTGGACCCCTGCAAGACAATGGCGGTCCCACATTCACCCATGCCTCGATGATCGGAAGCCCGGCAATCAATGCCGGCAATCCAGCGGGTTGTGTGGATCACCTTGGCAACCCTCTGAGTACCGATCAACGAGGTATGCCACGAGTTCAGCGCTGTGACATTGGCGCGTTTGAATTTCAGGATACCATCCTTCAAGTCTTCTTACCTCTCAGCGCTCGAGACTTCTGCGTGGATTTCTTCGACGACTTCAGCGATCCCACCAGCGGCTGGGACGTGGTTGATGATGCCTTCCATCGGTCGGAATATCTGGACGGCGAGTTCCGCATACTCAGTAAGCAGTCAGGGTATTTCTACTTATTCACGGCACCCACATGCAGCCGTCAGAATTACGTGGTGGAGGTCGATGCTCGCTGGTCCGGCACCCCAGGATACAGTTATGGGCTCATCTTTGGTGTGCTGTCCGACTTCAGCCAGTTCTATCTTTTTGACATAAACACCGACTCCCAGCAATTTAGGATTCTGCGTCGGGACCCTGGTGAATTTATTACGCTTGTGCCTTTCACCTCATCCTTTGCCATTAACGGTGGCACAGCAACTAACCATCTCAAAGTGATGCGCAATGGTGACCAGATCACGCTCGAGGTGAACGGAGTCGTGCTGGGCACCTGGACCGATGGAACCATCATGGGTTCAACCTTCGTGGGGATCATTTCCAGCCCCTACTATGAGACACCGATATCTGATGCCCGTTTCGACAATTTTTCTGTAAGTGTACTTCCTGGCGGAAGTGCAGGGGCACAGGAGTTGGGTGCAGCAGCGACCGAGCCTCGCAATGGAGGAGCACCTGGCAATCACCGGATTGTAATTCCAACCGAAGTCGAGTGGTGGATGCCTGAAGATTGAGTGAAAGTGCAAGGTGAGTAGCTTCGCGTTCGGTTTTCATGGCACATTCCCCTTTCATTACCACATTCATGAACCGCTGGGGATAACCAGCCAAGTGATTGCACCCGCGCCATATCCGTGGGCGTGGTTGGGAGGAAAGGCAGTTAGGTGATACCTCTTTAGTCGAACTCGATGGTGCGAATGAAAGCGATCGCAGACTAGCGAAGCCTACCTAGCAGTAGCAGGATCAAGGAAGTTAAAACAAGTTTTCATCACAGCTATTTATCGATACAACAGGAAGGACTTACACGCCATGAGGATCAGATTGTTTGTCATGATTGCGATTGTCTTGAGCTTGCTGCTAATGATAAGCGTACCGAGGACCCTGGCACAGGGACCCGAACCTGGAGGATTAGGGGATCCTGTCACCGCTCTGCAACATGCGCAGAATGTCGAGCTGGTAGGTCAGATCGGCGGAGCGGCCATGGCCGTAGCCGTACAAGGGAACTTTGCTTATGTCGGCGTTGGTCCGAGGTTGGTCATCCTGGATATTTCTGACCCGACCAGTCCTGCTATCGTTGGACAAACGAATGTCTTCCCACATTATGCTGTGGGAGTTGACGTGGTGGGGAGTTATGCCTACGTAGCCAATGGCTACAGTGGTTTGCGCATCGTGGATGTATCGGACTCTGCGACGCCTACCGAAGTGGGCTACTACGATACTTGGTATGTCTCCGGTGTGGCTGTGACCGGGAGCTTTGCGTATGTCGCAGATGGGGACTTACGCATCGTGGACATCTCCGATCCAGCGGCTCCAACGGAGGTCGGCTTCTACAGCACGCCGAGTACCGCGCGGGACATCACGGTGGTTGAGAACTATGTCTACATTGCTGATGGGTTTAGCGGTCTTCGTATCGTAGATGTATCAAGCCCGACAAGTCCGACAGAGGTTGGATCCTATGACACACCAGGGCATGCCTTCGACGTGACACTGGTGGGGAGCTACGCCTACATCGCCGATGGAAGCGATGGAGGACTAGTCATCGTGAATGTCTCAGATCCAGCGGATCCAACCAAAGTCGGCTCCTATGACACGCCAGGGTCTGCCCATGGACTTGCTGTGACGGGAAACCACGCTTACATTGCGGATGGCCTCAGCGGTGTGCGGGTTGTGGATGTCATCAACCCGGCTGCTCCAAGCGAGGTCAGCTTCTACGACACACAGGAGTCAACACGAAGTGTAACGACGGCGGAGGAACTACGCCTATGTTGCCCATTGGAACAGCGGTCTGCGTGTCTTGGAGATCTCCGATCCAAAGGTTCCAAGTGAGGTCGGCTTCTACGACACACTGGGAGACCTGCAAAATGTTGCACTGGCTGGGAACTATGCTTACGTTGTTGATGGTTTCAGTGGCCTGCGTATCGTGGATATCTCGAACCTGGTGGCTCCAACCTTGGTTGGCTCCTATGACACGCCAGGGTTTGCACGAGACGTAGCGCTGGCCGGGAACTATGCCTATATTGCCGATGGGGTCGGTGGTCTGCGCATCGTAGATACCTCGAATCCAGCTGCTCCGACCGAGGCTGGCTTCTACGATACACCAGGGTACGCTAATGGCCTCGTGGTGATGGGAAACTATGCCTACATCATTGATGGGCCTAGTGGTTTGCGTATTGTGGACATCTCTAACATCTCTATGCCGACTGAGGCTGGCTTTTACGAAACACCGATGTATCCCCGAGGCGTGGCGATAGCGGGAAATTACGCTTATGTTGTAGATGACAGCGGCTTACGCGTCGTAGACATCTCGGACCCGGAAACCCCCATTGAGGTTGGCTTCAACGACACAATAGGGTATACCCATGGCGTGGCGTTGGCCGGAAACTATGCTTACATCGCCGCTGGAGGCAACGGCTTGTGTATTCTTGACATCTCAAACCCGTTGTCTCCTACAGAGGTTGGCTTCTACGACACGTCGGGCATTGCCTTCAACGTTGCGGTGGCGGAGAATTATGCCTATATTGCCAACGGGCCAAGCGGTTTACTCATAATGGATGTCCTCAACCCAGCGGTCCCGATCGAATCGGGCTTTTACAGAACAGGGTACGCCTACGGCGTGACGGTGGAGGGTTCCTACGTTTACGTCGCTGACAATCGTGGAGGCTTATTCATTCTGGGCTTTGAAGGCAACCGCCTCTACTTGCCGATGATCCTGAGGTGATCACAGGACGCGTGCTGCACAATTAATTTCAACATTGGCAACTGCATTGTGAGGGGTATCGGCTATCCCTGCTACTATGCCCATAAAACAGCGGCAATCCATATCTGGCAATATAGTCTGAGTTGGCAGCATCATTATATTTCAACCATCGGACACACCCAATAAGATCCTGTCGGAGCTTCAACGGTATACTGATCTAACTGAGGACGGAGCTGTCCCCCCCTTTTTTTGACAAGTTTGACACGCTGGGATTGTGATAATACGCCAATTGCTTAAGGTCCGAGATGCAAGCTAATGGTGCTCTATTCGAATTCAGCTTTGATAAATGTTACGGTGTAGTTTAGAAAAGTCAATCTTGTGTCCATCTTGTGGAACTATTCACGAAATTATCATTGAAGAAGTGACCCTTGGACTAATCGTTAAGGTCGTGGTCGTAATCGTCGAATGGATCGTCGTAACAGTGTGAGTAGGTATCGTGGTTACTGAGCATCTCTCAGAACCAATGGCAGGTAGATCTCGAAAGATGATATCTCCGGATATAACGCTCCATAAATATCAGTGTCATAATCATCGCATCCGTAATCGAGACAGATCTCATGCCGCCACACCACCAAGAACTGGTTCGTTAAAAAGTTGAAGGTTGAGTCAGAGTAGTAGAAATCGCCTCTTCCTGTGGCGAATTCAAATTTTGGATCATCCATGGATCCATCCGCGTTCACTAGTCGGGCGTATATATTATCCCATCCATAAGAATCACTCCACGTAACCAGGTATTGATTGTTGTGGGTGTCAAAGGAAACGGCAGGGTCATAGTGAGTATATGAACCCGAGGAGATTGGGAACTCAGAGCCTACGAAGGATTTGTCGGCATTGATAAGACGGCCGTAGATCTTTGTGCCGTGTTTCCACACCACGAGGTACTGGTTTGAATTAGGGTTATAGGCGGCGTCTGGAAGGTCCTGGTCAGAAGTGGCCGTGGAAATGGGGAAATCAGGACCAACCATGGTTCCATTAGCCTCCACTAGCCTGGCGTAGATGTCGGTACTTGTGGCCGGGTTTCGATCGTCTTGCCACACCACTAGGAATTGGTTGTCTGTGGAGTTGTGGACGATCACGGGAAACAATTGGTCTTCCAAGGGAATGGAGATGGGGAAGTCAACGCTCGCCATGGATCCGTCTGCGTTCACGAGCTTACCATAGATGTCGTCGTCATATTTGTCCAATCGGTCGTCGGTCCATGCTACAAAGAACTTATTAGCCGAAGAGATGTAGGCGACGTCAGGATTCCTTTGACTATTTGTAGCTGTGGAGATAGCGAACTCTGAGCCCGTTAAAGGATTTCCCCTGTTCACGAGCTTACCGTAAATGTCATAGGTCCTCTGATCCTCCCACACCACTAAGTACTGATCAGTGATGGGGTTGTAGACTGCCTTAGGAGCTCTTTGCCAATCGTTTGCCGTGGATACGGCGAAGTTGATCCCGGTCATAGATCCGTCGCCATTGACGAACTGGGCGTAGACGTCACATCCATACCCAGATCCCCTAAAGTCCTCCCATACCACCAGATATTGATTGAACGATGAGTTGTACGTCACTGCTGGAACGGTTTGTCTAGAAGTACTGTCGCTGATAGGAAACCATGGGACCACTCCCCCTGAGTAAACCACATGTACTGCCACTAACGCTGTGGCAGCAGCAATAGTCGCTGTTATTATGATATTAACTTTCTTCATCATTCCGCTCCCTATTGTTCAGCTTAACTTCCGCTGTCCGCATATCTACCAATGTGGTTTCAGTGTTAGATAAAGCAAAGAATTGTGCAATGATGTTAAGGATGCATTGGTGAGTTGATAGTTGGATATCTATCCATCATTTCAAATTTTGATAGAACAAATGGCAAAGCATTTGGAAAATGCATCAAGCCCGTGCTATTCTGAAGGAGGGATTATGGGCTATTATGTGAGTTGCTGGCTCACCAGCGGCCGAGAGCTATTCTTATTTCTTTCCGAAGTAAAAGTTCTGGATTTGTATAGTTACATGTTACAGTAGAATAAATTCAAGTTCAACAGAAAGTTGGAAAACTCCTTTCAGGGGCTTGAATGAATTTGTGTGCTGCACCTTCTGATGGCACGTAATCACACAGTAGCCGGAGACATGTCAAAGCATCCATAGATATGCACGATCTCAACATAGGATGAGTAGATACTCGCAATCCGCCTTCGTAGGTATGACATCACAGTTTAATGGGGAGAAAGAAGGAACCATGCAAGCACACATTCAATTTCTCCGTTGGTCGGTATTGATAGCGCGGCTGGTCATAAGCATAACGATCTTGGTCATGATTCTCGGCCTTGGTTATTCCCCTGAACCAGCTATCGCCTCTGACGTCGAATATTCAGGGGGC
>JABAOF010005792.1_pt8 | contig 22483 bp, 21 predicted proteins | sample 7062171 | NCBI WGS metagenome assembly JABAOF01 (sample SAMN14538628, study PRJNA623070) | marine sediment metagenome | biome: marine biome [ENVO:00000428]; feature: marine pelagic biome [ENVO:01000023]; material: deep marine sediment [ENVO:00002113] | place: India: Gulf of Khambhat ...
TTCTGGTGGTGCTGGGATCACGGAGAACCCAATCTCTACCAGATGCGGGTAACAGCGGCGACGGATTCGGTTCAGGATGAGAAGACGGAGACCTTCGGAATACGGGAACTGAAACTGGATGAAAAAGGCCACTGGTATTTGAATGGCAAGAGAGTCTTCGCCCGGGGGATGAGATATCACTCAAGCATCTGGCTGGGTAAAGGCAATGAGGGACTGTTCAAGCAAGACCTGGGCCGAATGAAAGAGATGCACATCAATGCGGTACGCATCGGCAGCCATGTGGAAAAGCCCCGTCTTTATGAACTGTGTGATGAGATGGGTTTCATGGTGTGGCAAGTCTTTCCGCTGCACTGGGGAAATTACGCGGACACGGATGATGTAATCGAGCGGGCGGCTCCCATGATGGAGGAGATGGTGCGGATGCTGTACAACCACCCCAGTATCGTGATGTGGAGTACATTCAAGGAGCCGAAGATCTACCCCTTTGAGCCAAGGCCCAATCTTTACGGGCGGTTGTGTGAAATCATGTATGAGGCGGCGGGGACGGTTGACCCCATAAGATGGGTGCACAAGGGTGATTACGAAGAAGGCGTGCAAAACGTGATGACCGGCGGCTGGGGAGCGAAGTATGAAGATTTCCGCGAGAAGGTTGATGACGGCCCGCAAAAGGTGGAATTCGGAACCGTCGCCATGGCCCCACTCGAAACCGCCCAACAGATATTGAAACCGGAAGAGCAGTGGCCGCCGGATTGGGATCGTTGGTATTATCTGAACGCGGATCCGCTCTGGCTGCACCTTCAGGGGATAGATTGGAAGTCCAAGAGCGGGCTGGAGGAATTGATTGAGGCATCTCAGAGTTGGGCGGCGCGGCAGATAAAGGAATCGGTGGAATATCTCAGACAGAGGAAATATGATCCCACCGCCTCCATGTTCCTCTATTTCTGGAGTGATCCCTGGCCCTGTCTCTTTGGAAGCGGCCTTCTCGATTATTACAGGCGGAAATACAAGGCTTACGATATTTTCGAGATGGTGTATTCACCCGTGTTGGTAAGCATAGAGTGGCTGAAAGATAAGCATTATGTCGGATTCGAGAAGACCTATACTCCGGGCGAAGACCTGAAGGCGAAGATATGGGTCACCAATGACATGTACCAGCAGTTCGAGGACGCGTCTCTCAGCTGGTGTATCAAAGGGCCCGACGGCGAAGTCCTCGCAGAAGGCGGCAGCAAACTGTGCATTGCCGTAGACAGTTCTGAAGTGGTGAAGAATGTCTCCTGGCCGATTCCTAAAGACGCGCGGGGCAACTTCCGCATGGAAGCGCAAGTCAAGGACAAAGCGGGGAAACTCCTTTCCGCGAACTACTTCGAGTTCTTTGTATCAGCCTCTTGCTGATTTCTATCTGTCCGCGGTTGACCCAAAGAGCGGACGGGTAGTATCATCCTCCTGGAAGTGGTCGTGCTAGGCGGGGAACCAGCGGTGCCCTAAGCCCGCCGTAGCCTTAGCGAAGGCGGGTGAACCCGCAATCCGCTATAGCGGGGCTGAATTCCCGTGCTGAGACCAGGCCTGGTAGGTCTGGAGGGCGCTGGTGGTGTCGAGGACCGGGCCCTGCGCAGCCGTTCCCTGTGAACCCCGTCAGGTCCGGAAGGAAGCAGCGGTAAGCAGTCAGTTCGGTGTGCCGCAGTTTAGTCGGGTCTGAGCCATTTGTGTCAATACCGTTGTCAGGTGCTGGCCGAAGCCGGGTGCACGACCACTTTCCACTTTTCAGTCAATGGCCGGCCGGTACACTTATGGCAGACGCGCTTTTCTTCTGGAGCCCACAGTTTTGCGGATATGATTTGGGCGCTGCTCATCCGCTCAAACCGGAGCGCCTGGAACTCACCTATTCGCTTATCTCTTCTTATGGACTTTTCAGCAGGCCGGATGTCAAATGTGCCTCCGCGGAGCCGGTGAGTGATGATGATTTGGGGTTGGTGCACTCCCGCGAATATGTAGAGGTGGTCCGCGCGCTGGATAAGGGAATTTATCCGGCGAATCCGTATGCTTATGGCCTGGACACAGGCGATAACCCGGTTTTCCCGGGGATCTATGAAGCCAGCGCGCTCTACAGCGGGGCCTCGGTGCAGGCCGCGCAAGCGGTGCACAAGGGTGAGGTTGAAGCCGCCTTCAATATTGCCGGCGGACTGCATCACGCCCACCGGGCGCGGGCGGCGGGTTTTTGCGTGTTCAATGACCCCGCGCTGGCTATTGCGCGGCTGCTGAAGGAATCGGAAGATGCGAAGGTCGTCTATCTGGACATAGACGGCCACCACGGAGACGGGGTGCAGGAGGCGTTTTACGACNNGGATTTGTCGAGGAAATCGGGACAGGTGATGGAAAAGGGTTCTCCGTCAATCTTCCACTTGCGCCATTTACCGATGACGAGACTTATCTGTGGGCATTCAATGAGATCGTGCCTCCTCTCGTGGAGGCATTCGCCCCGGATTTCCTTGTCTCTCAGTTGGGGGTGGACGCGCATTTCCTTGACCCACTGACCCATCTCTGCTTGACTACTACGGCTTATGAGAAGATCTTCGGAGAAATTCGCAGGCTGGCGCGAAAAAAATGGATAGCCTTGGGCGGCGGTGGGTATTCTCTTGATGTGGTACCAAGGGCGTGGACGCTTGCCTTTGGCTGTATGGTTGGTGAAAACCTGGCCGACAGGCCGCCGGGCAGAGAAGGCAATTTGCGAGACAAAGAAAGCCCGGCCTTGAACGCGGAGGAGGCAAGATATGTCCGCGATTTTGCCTCTCGCTCAGTGGAACAGGTGCGAGGACTCGTCTTTCCCTATCACGGATTATGAAGAAGACACGCGCGAAAACAAGAAGAGCACCGGCGGGTCTGAAGATCCGCTCTTTTCGAATGGCTGATTACGAGGCTGTGGCCGAACTCTGGGGGATCGGAAAGATGGAGATTGATCCTCCGGAACAGGTTCGCCAGCGGATGAAGCGAGACCGGGATCTGCTGCTGGTGGCGGAGCTGAAAGGAAAGCCCATAGGTAGCGTAATTGGCGGCTGGGACGGCCGGCGAGCATCGGTGTGGCGGCTGGTGGTGCATCCTGATTTTCAGAGACGCGGAGTCGCCCAGGCTCTGTTGCGTGAGGTCGAAAAGCGTCTGCGGGCGAAAGGCGCGCTCAGCGTGTTTCTTCTCACCTGGCATAAGAACGACGTCGCGCTGCGGCTTTATCATTCGTGTGGCTACCACCTCTGTGAAGGCATTGTATTCATGTACAAGGACTGCCCGAAGAGGCGGAAAGGGTCCAATACTACCAGGCGCAGGAAGAGCCGCCCCGAAGAATGAGCAGAGAATACTCCGCCGGCTGCATCGTCTTCAAGTTGAGTGATAAAGGCCCGCTTTTCGCCTTCATGCTGGATCGCTTCGGGCGGTGGACTTTCCCTAAAGGCCACATCGAAGAAGGGGAGACCGCTTTTGCTGCGGCTCGACGTGAATTGAAAGAAGAAGTGGGCCTAGCGGAGATTGAACTTACCACCTGCCTCGGAAAGAGCCGCCATTCTTTCGACAAGAACGGCGAGAGGATTGATAAGGCAACGGAGTGGTTCCTGGTCCGAGTGAAGCCGGAGGCCCAACTCAAGGCGGCCGATGCAGCCCATGTGAAGGCCGCAGAATGGCTCAGTCCTGACGAAGCGCTCTCCCGCTTAAGCTACACTGACCTCAAACCACTGCTCCACCTGGCAAACAAAATCCTCAAAAGCCTGAGAGCTTAGAGGACATCAAGAATCCTATGAGCGTCTCCGGGATTCTTCGCTTCGCTCAGAATGACAGAGGCCGTGGGCTGTTTTGGCTCAATTGTCACCCTGAGCATAAGCGAAGGGTCTCGTTCTTGTGGGCTCTCGCGTTGGTCTGCAACTATCTTTCCTTCCGACCAGCCTGACGACGTCTGGCGGGCCCCTCACGCGCGTTTCAGAGTTGCTGAAGGTAATCGCCGTATGGAGGCGGACTCCCCTTGGCGTATATGTCAGTATCGAGAAAAAGGAATTTCTGTCTCAATAGCCAAGGTACGTTTTGGTTATGGAGGCAGATAGACTCTGCTGAGTGGCAGAAGTTGTTCATAGGAGTTCAGCGATGTGTGAGTTTTGCGTGCAACACGGAGAGGGAGAGCGCTGGTATCTGAATGCCCGCAACTACGGCGAGGACCTGGCCTCTGATTTGCGGCGGCGTCGTTTTACAGAAGATTTCTTCACCGGATTTGAGGATTGGGCGCGCCGCGGCCTGCGCGGACTGGAGCAGTTATCGAAAGCGCCACGAATCGTGCAATCACTGGTGCGGTGACAGTTCACCAGAAAGATGAAAAAGGAGCACTTCGGACAGGTGCTGCCGATGGAAGAGATAGAAAAGGTCTTCAAGATAGTCAACTCGGTTGCCCGTGTCCCCTGTGTTTGCCGGGAAGTAACGCGGGGCGAAGAAGCGCGCTACTGTTTCGGTATCTCGGTCAAGCCGACTTATGAAATTATCGGGAATCCCCTGGTGGACTATGACAGCGGGCCGAACACAGCGGGAATGGAGCAGTTATCCAAGGAGGACGCACTGAACCTTATGAGGGGGTTCGAGAAGGAGGGGCTGGTGCACTCGGTGTGGACTTTCCTCACTCCTTTCATCGGAGGTATCTGCAACTGCGACCGTTCTGACTGCTTGGCGATGATTTCGACTGTCGGCCACAATATGCCCGTGATGTTCAAGGGACATTCCTTGGCCCAGATGGACTGGGATAAATGCAAGGGATGCCGCGCCTGTATGCGCCAGTGCCAATTCGGGGCGATAGGATACAGTGCAACTGCGAGCAAGTGTTTCGTGGACCAAAGCGCCTGTTACGGATGCGGAATCTGCCGGTCCGTTTGCGCGCAAGATGCCATCTCTCTCAATGACCGTACCCCGGCCAATGTCAGCGGCAGGTGACAACAAGCGTGGATAACCACAAGTGTCCTGTGAAGGGTGGCAGCCCCGGCGGAGTCTGTGCCTTACCTCTTCATCCCCAGCGCGTGCGGGCAGATCGCCCGACAGCGGTTGCATCTCTTGAGAACGTAGCCCTTCTCGTGCGGATAGTTTGAGAGCGGGCGGCAGCGACCCTGGTCTACTGTTGATCCGTCCAGCGCCTGTTGCGGGCAGGCATCAAGGCAGAGCCGGCAGTCGGCGGGACACGCCTCAGATTCAACGAGTGGGTCCGGCTCCAGCGCGGCGTCCACCAGCACCGCGGCAAGCTGGATCATGTTGCCGAAGTCCGGATTGATCAGCAGCGTGTTTTTACCAAGCTTACCCAGGCCGGCCAACTCACCCGCATGCCGCAATGAGAGTATTGCTCGGCCGTAAGAACGCTCCGACTCCCAGTACTCGTAGGGATCATCCGAAGGAATCGGCACTGTCCGCAACCCCACATCCTCCAGCCGAAGACATAAGTTCAGGGTCAGGCGATCCACATCTCTAGTAATTTCCCCGTTCACAAACGTGTAGGGGACGCAATTCTCAGCAATCAAGGTACTTGCAGGCAGGCGCTTTGCGTAAACGATGACGGATCGGGCGCGCCCGTCGATGTCGGCAGGCCTGAATCCCGCGGGTGCGCCATTGAAGCGCTCTGCGGGAGCAATTCCACAGAGGTCAGCACTCAACGACCGTACCAGTGCTTTAACATCCGGCGCTTCCACCACCATATCTTGCTCCTTCGGTGATGCAGGTTATGGAATGAAGGGCAGCTTGCCACCCAAAGCACCTTGGTGTGACAATGACAAGGGCGAAGATGGCTTGCCATCCGAAGCGCTTCAGTATGGCACGAAGGATGGTAGCCCCGGCGGGATTCGAACCCGCGATCTCATGGCTGAGAACCATGCATCCTAGGCCGCTAGACGACGGGGCCACGCCTCACAATGTTCGGCGAGAGAGCAGAAAGTGGAAAGGAGAGAGGTGATTAAGCAGTTCCTCTCAACTCACAACTTTCAACTCTCAACTGTTTTCAAATTGGCTGCGGGGCTAGGGCTCGAACCTAGAGTCCCCTGATCCAGAGTCAGGTGCGTTGCCAATTACGCTACCCCGCATCCTTCTTCGCTAAAGCTACGAAGGACAAGTCCTTGCTTCGCCGAAGGCTTCGTAGTACAAGTACTTTCTTCGCCATCCGCCTTCGCCAAGGCTTCGGCGGACATGAGGCTTCGTAGCACAAGTCCTACTTCGCCTTCGTTTCGGAAGATACCATATCCCGTTTTGAAGTGTCAATGATGAGAGGTTTCTCAAGGTTGTCGGCTCTTGGAAGCCTCTGGGAAAGTTCGGCGGGGGGCAGCGCCCCCGCCCTACAACAAATCTTCGCAGGCTAACTCGTACTTCGTAGCGAACTGAATGCTACTTCGCAGAGCAGCAGGCCTGCGGCTATCGGTTTATTTGCGTTATCCGCGCCTGTTCGATTGTCGCTCCCTTCGGCTCATGCTCAGGGCAAGCAGGCTTGAGCGTGCAACCTACAGCCGACGGTTGATGCTTATACCGAGGCCAAAGTCATCAAAATCGTCCAGAGCCGCGGTGTGAAACTGCACTGTAGAACCTACTGCAAAACGGATGCCTGCATTGAACTCTTCGCCGTCGTGCTCCACCATGAGAGTTGCGGTATTACCCACTCCTGCGGAGACACCCCAGAAGAGCCCGTCCAGCCGACCATCGCCGACCCCGGCATGGAGCGTCAGATTAAAAACTTCGCGATGAAAGACTTCTGACAACGGGACTAATGATTTGCTGATGACCAAATAGGAAGTACGGTTACGCTCATCGGCAACATCATTGATTCCCACGGCGATTTTCGGGCGGGTGAAAGACTCGCTCTGAAGGCCGAGTTTTCCGTTCAAGAGTATGTCTGCGTCCCCACCCTCCGGCCGCTCCCTCGCCGCGCCCACCTCCAGGCCCGGAAGCAGGCCGATGTTGGCCGCCAGGACCGTGTGACTTTCCCCCTTATCCCTTTCCACTGTGAATACGGCGAGATTGTATTCACCCATGTCCAGGGAGTCCGCGGTGGGTATATTGACCAGCCCGCTGTAGCCGCGGAACGAAGAACCGGCAAAGGCCGCCGCCGACAGCAGAAGCGCGCACATCAGGGAAAACAGCAGTATCGTCATAACCCGCATCTTCTCCTCCTACTCTGAGGCTGGCTAATCTTTTCCCCGGTGTAGGAGTGAACTCCTGCTGTGTCTTGTCCGGTTCGAGGAGACGGTTTCATATGGGTTTATCTAGAAAGAGAGGCCCTCCGGCTCAGGCTGGCGGGAAGGGAGCAGCAACTCCTAGGCCGGAGGGCGGAGGACTATGGGTAGGCTACATATTCCTGTGACGAAGTGAGACGAAGGGGGTTCCCTGGCTGGGAGCAAAAATTGTGCGTCAATTCGCAGAACTGCGCGGGATGCCGCTTGAGAGGATGATAGAGGCAGTGCCGAGGTGGTCACCCTGCTATGCGGGACTGGAGCAACTGCTCCAATTTCGCCTCTGAGAGGGCTTTGCCTGCGCTGATGATCTTGCCATTGAACATGATAGTAGGGGTAAGGAGGATTCCGAACTGCTCTGCCTCGGGTGAAAGGATATCGTGTTTGTGGATTTCCACAGGTATCCTGTGCTTGGCGGCGAGCCTTCTGATGATTCTTTCCGCCTGAATGCAGCGAGTGCAGGAGAAAACAGCGCCAAATTCCTCTACCCCGAAGAAAAGCCGGAATTCCAGGGGGGTCTTTTCCGCTGTTGCCGGTTCAGCCACCGCGCTGGAGGCTCCTTCAGTGGAGTCGGCGGCTGCGACCGGCGGGCGGGCGGCCTCAGGCTTCTCAATGCTCCCTGTATCCCTTCCTGTGGCCATTTCGGGGATGTTCAGATGTGGAGCACACTTGGCGATCTGCTCGCTGGAGCAGTGTTTTATCTCCCAACAGGGAATGAGGTCGAGCAGGCGGCGGATGGCGGTGGTGGTAAGGCCGTGTTCGTGCACAAGTTCCCGGATACAGCGGATCCAGACCAGATCCTGGTTCGAGTAAAGCCGCCGGCCGCCTTCGGAGCGCCGGTGAGGCCGGATAAGCCCTTCTTCTTCATACAGCCTGAGAGTGCGAGGACTCAGCCCCGCCAGTTGACAGGCTACTGACATCGGATAAAGCCCTCGATTCTTGGTAACGGCCGTTCTCATCTGCCTCATATCATCTTGAAAGATGCGCTTATGGCACAATCTTATCAAGTTGGCCGCTGCGCGTCAAGTAGTTTGGCTAAAATTAATGCCACCTTTTGTTCCCAGAATTGACCCAGTGGTTTTATACTTCCACGGTACAATTTCCACAGACTGAAGCAACGGGAGGCTTCTCCAATGTCTGAGGCAACCGCAAGCGTGAGGAGTAAACCCGAAGAGAAAAGGAGCCAACCTTCTCTCTCGGGGCAGTGTTTCGCTGAGTTTTTCGGCACTCTTATTCTCGTCTTCTTCGGAGTTGGTTCAGTGAACACTGCAGTGGCAACCGGCGCCCAGCAGGGGCTGTGGCAAGTGGCTGTGGTGTGGGGATTTGGAATCGCCCTCGCCATCTACACGGTGGGGGCGGTGAGCGGTGCGCACATCAATCCCGCCATCACCATTGCCATGGCGATCTGGCGGGGCTTTCCGGGCAAGAAGGTTGTTCCCTACATTCTGTCGCAATTGGCGGGGGCGATCTGCGGTTCACTCATTCTCTTTGCCCTCTTCCACGGTGCGATTGCTCACTTCGAGTCGGTGCAGGGGATTCTTCGCGGCGCACCGGGGAGCCAGTTGTCGGGGATGATGTTCGGGGAGTACTTCCCCAACCCGGCCATCTTCGGGACAACCCCGGAGGCCTTTGCGCAAGTCTCGATGGCGACGGCGATGTTGGCGGAGGCGATTGGAACCGCGCTGTTGGCGTGTTTCGTATTTGCTGTTACGGAGACTCGCAATCCTCTGAACCCCCGCTTTATGGCACCTTTGTTCATCGGGATGACAGTGGCCATCATCATTTCCATCGTGGCACCTCTGACCCAGGCAGCGCTAAATCCGGCGCGTGATTTCGGGCCTCGGCTGGTCTCTTATTTCTTCGGCTGGGGAGAGATTGCCATCCCCGGACCACGGAATGGTTTCTTCACGGTCTACATCCTGGCACCGATAATCGGCGCTGTGGCGGGGGCGGGGGTCTACCAATGGCTTGTCAAACCGCAGTTGGCTGGCGGTGCGGCGGAGCCCGAAAACGCGGCCTAGTCTGGTTTGCGAGAAACGCTTCGAGAACTGAGAAAAACTGTAGGAGGATGCAATGAAAGAGAATGGATTCAAAGTGGCTGTACTGCCGTGTAATGGAATTGGCAGACTGTCTTCCACGATCGTGCGGCAGGCCGGTTACAGGTTGGAGGAGTTGAGGCCCGGGCAGGTAGTAATGTTGTCGGTAAATGCTCTGGCCGTAAATGAAGAAGAAGAGATGGTTAAACTGGTGCGTTATCCGCTGTTGGTGATAGATGCCTGTCGTCCGCATTGTGCCAGCGCGCTTGTGCGGGAGCTTGGGAAGAAGCCGACGGCGAGCCTGTATGTGCCGGATGTAGCGGCGGAGATGAAGATATCGCTGGGGGGAGAAAAGCGCCGCGGCCTGGGCAAGCGAGGGAAGGATTTGGCAGAAGCTGTTGCACAGAAGGCTGCGGCCGAGGTGGATCGCATTATTGCGGACGAGATGTTGAGCACATTGTAGTGGAGTTGTAAGTTGAGGATTCAGAGTTGGGCCCGCCTTCGCCAAGGCTACGGCGGGTGAAAGTTGAGAGTTGAATCCGTCAGACTTGTGGCGGTGGAAAATTCTGAGATCATTTGAGGAGGGAATCATGGCGGAGAAAGTAACACTTCAACCTTGTCTGGCGCAGGACAGACTTTCCATAATCGCCCGACAGGCCTGTTATGTGGTGCACGAGGATTGGCGGCCGGAGCAGACGGTATTGGGTTGCGCGCCGGCCCTGAATGCCGGGGTGCAGGAGGACATTGATTTCATCAAACTCTATCCGGTAATCGCCGTCGAGTCCTGTGAAAAGGACTGTTCCACAAAACTGGTGGCGAAATCGGGAGAGAAAGCAACGGTAACCTTGCGGATGCCGGAGATATTGGCCGAGATCGGAGCAGACCCGTCTTCGGTTCCGGAGGGCCACGTGGATTGCGAACACGAAGTTGTGCAAGCGGTGGCGCAGCGGCTGCTGGCGGAGGTGGACAGGCTGCTGGCCAAGTAATTTCTTGCAATAGATAAGTTCCCCCAAGTTGAAACGAGACTCATAGAATGAAAGGAATGAAAATGCAATCCGTATCGTGTCGCGCGATACTATTATATCTGGTCGGAGTTAGTCTTATATTGGGCATTACCGGCGCAGCTTTTGCCACCCCTACGGGACTGAATAACATTCCCACTGCTGATGCAGTCTCCAAAGACCTGCTCGTATTGCAAGGATTCAGTGAATTTGGAGGAGAGCGCAGCCCAGGGTGGTTTGTGGGCGCTAAATACGGCCCCCTCGAGAATGTTGAAATCGGCATAGATGACAAAGCGGCCGGCAGAGGAACCGCGGCCGGCCCTGTCTTGCAGGGGAAGTTTCGGCTCCCCCTGAGGGAGAATTGTGCCGCAGCTCTGGGAGCGGCAAACATCTCTGATAATAGTGACCGCAATGGACATTCCTTTCCCTACTTCGTACTATCACATGACTTGGGCGAGATGAATGCTCATCTGGGTTATAGCTGGCAGAAAGCTAATCAGGCTTGGTTTGTGGGAGTGGACCGGGCGGTTACTCCAAGACTCACCTTGCGTGCGGATTGGACGGAGGTGGAAGATGGAGATGAATCCTTGGCCAGCCTGGGATTCATCAGGGAGATAGATGCGCAGTGGCTGGTCGAAGCATGGGCCTCGTTTCCGACGGCACACGGTGAGCACACGGCCTATGTCGCCAAATTTGACTATGTTGTTCCTTTGAAGTAGCCGGAGAGCACAACGCGGGACTTTCTCGGTGGTAGAATAGGCTGCGGCATATCTTCGCCGCAGCCAGGAGACCGAGGAGTCCGTTATGAAGAAAGTGTTCTTTGTCTGTGTGGGCAACTCCGCCCGCAGCCAGATGGCGGAGGCCTTTTTCAATCACCTGGCCCAAGGCAAAGCGCAGGCGTCTTCGGCGGGGACTTCGCCCGCCGGTCAGGTGGCTCCCCTCGCGGTAGAGGTGATGAACGAGGTGGACATTGACATGAGCCATCAGTACCCCAAACCTCTCACTCAAGATATGATGGAGGAGGCCGATCGTATTATCTCCATGGGCTGTGGAGTGAAGGAGACTTGCCCTGTTTCTCTGGGGGCGAAGATTGATGAGGATTGGGGGATTGATGATCCCTTTGGAAAGCCGGAAGAGATGCGAGAAATCAGAGATGAGATCCGCAGGAGGGTTAAACTTCTGCTGGAGCAACTCGGCATTCCGCACTCATCGGAATGAGGCCTCGCGTGCGAAGTATTTCTGTGAGGACATCTATCACCTTGGGATCGTAGCGAACCCCGCGGCTGGCGCAGATGCGAGCCAGCGCTTCTTGTGCGGAAAGCGGCGAACTCGCTTCATTTCCTTCCGTCAGTTCCGTATAGGCCTGAGCCACGGCCAGGATTCTCGCTCCCAATGGGATCCATTCACCCTTCATCCCGGAGGGATAACCCAGGCCGTCATAACGCTCCTGTTGATGACGGACGAGCAAGGCCACCGAGCGCAAGAATTCCACAGGCTCCAGAATCTGGCTGGCCAATTCCGCGTGGCGAGCAAAGGCCTTTCTCTGGCGTGGGCTTAGAGAGCCGCTCATACCGCTCCTGCGGGCGAGTAGATCGCGATGCAGGCCGATCTTCCCGACCTCCAGCAGATAGCCGGCGAAACGCACATGTTCCATTTCAGCCGGTGAAACCCCCATCTGCTCGGCAATCGCTGCCGCCAATTGGGCCGTTTGTCTCGACCTCGCCCCCGGGGTTGAAAGCCCCTCTTGCTTTGCGGCGGAGACCTGAGATGAGCCCCAAAGGCGCACTTCAACCAGCCCGGATAAGGTGCGCAGGGTACGCTCATAGGCCTGCCTCATTTCCAGGAAGAGCTGGTAGGAATAATAAAGCAGCCAACACGGCACAATCACCACCAGGGTGATGAAGATTATCCCCAGAGGCCGGTTGGCGCCTCCCTCTGGTAACAGTAAATGCGGCTGTTGATAGAGCAGTGCCAGCAACAGCCCCAGGCCCACGACTGATCCCTCCACCGGGAGAGACCTGGCCAGGCCGTTTCTCCATGCGGGGAGGAGCGGACGACCGCGATCGAAGGCGGTGGTGGTTTCACTCAGAAGTATCTCAATGAGCAACAGACAGACTCCTGCCAGTACGGCCGGAACCAAATCGGGGGCCGTATGAATCTCGCCCACTTCGGCTCCCAGGGCGAGGAAGATCTGCCCGGAAAACATGATAGCGATGGCGGCTTGAGCGGCGTTCAAGAGGTGGGTCGCGAATAGGCCGTTTCGCCCCTTACCTTGATAGATGCTCTCGTCACCCTTTCTTCGGGATGGAGCGGAGGTCCCTTCATCTCCCGTCTTCCGCCTATCAAAGCAAGCCTCTCGCAAGATGGAGGCGGCGCCCTGCAGCAAGGAGGCGGCTGTTCCAAGCAGTGTTGTCATCGCCGGCCCCAGAAGCACAATGGGGGCGAAGAATGCCATTGCATAGCGACGGCCGGGGCCCAGAAGGCGGCTGGTCATTCTATTGAGCAGCAGCCCCAGGAGAATGAAGAGCGTGAGATGCTGCCAGGCGAAGTAGATGGTACCCGGCTGCCGGTCGTAAGATATTGACGCCAGCCACACACAGCCCGCACCGAGGGCGATTATTGCAATCGTATAGTATCTATATATTCTCATTATGCCTTTACTGGCTGAGATATGGGTTCGAGTGCCAAGTCATCACCGTTCTCTGCGAGGGCATCTGCAAGGGCCTCAACCACGCGGGGATCGAACTGAGTTCCGGCGTTCTTGCGCAATTCGGAGATGGCTTCCTCAGCGGAGCGTTCACTCTTATAGGAACGGCGGGAGGTGATGGCTTCGAAAGAGTCTGCCACACAGAGAATACGCGCGGCGACGTCTATCTCCTCACCCTTAAGACCGTCGGGATAGCCGCTTCCATCCATGCGCTCATGATGGGCGCGAACGATACGGTCCGTACTGGGCAGCAGAGCCACCTGAATCTCATTTGCTATTTGGGCGCCGTCCATGGGGTGAGAGCGAATCACCTGCCATTCCTCGTCGGTGGGACGGCCTGGCTTGCGGATGATCGACTCCCAATCATAGCGGCATTTTCCCATGTCATGCAGTCTTGCCGCGGCCAGGAGGACTTCGACTTTTGTTTCCGGCAAACGCATCTGGCGGGCGATGAGTTCGGCGAGACGGGTCACCCGCTCGGAATGATTGCGAGTATAAGGATCATAGGCTTCGAGCGCATTGGAGAGGGCCTGAACGGTCTGGTTATATACATCCAACATCTCCATTGAACCCTTGAAGGCCCAGCGCGCTATCAATAGGGGGACGAAGAAGAGGATGAGCGCGGCGATTTTCAGGGACTCTGGCTGAATCTGGAATACTATGGCCATGAGCACTCCGAACGGGGCCACGGCGAGGAAGCGTATCGCCATCCAGCCGAAACTGACCATCCACGTGCCGAGGAGAGGCCGGCCGGTGGAAGCCGAGATGGCGCCTACGACGGCGAGTGTATTCACCAGTACATAGACCCCCCCGCCCAAGGCCAAGGCCGGCAAACACCGTGAGAAATCAACCGCTTGACTGGAGAGGTCGGATTGGCTGAAAAGAAAGTTGCCTCCCGCCCAGTGATAGACATAGCCTGCGGCAAGCACGGAGAAGATGATCTGGCCCGCATTCCAGAAGACCTTGAAAGGAGGGGTACGCCTCAGCACGAAAGGCGCGCTGGCGGCGGCGATGCCTGCGGCAATTGGAGGGCCGAAAATCAGGATGCCTGCATAGTCAATGGCGAAGGCGATGGTGATAATCCCTTCGCGAGGGAGTTTGACCGGGCTGAGGCCCGCTCCGATTGTGAGCAACAAGAAGAAGATGACTTGAACGGAGAGGCTGAGGCTGAAGTGTTCGAGAGGGAGGCGTACGAGAAGTACGCCCCACAAAACTACAGCGAGAAATGGAACGCTGTAAAGATATACTTTACCTGGCAGACCGGTGGCCGACTGCATTGTCTATTTACCCAGAGCCTGGTGTCACCTTCAGGAGGGCCTTATCAGTCCTCCGATTGCTCATTTTCGTTCGACGCCCCTGCTACTGCGGGAGCGGATATTGCCATCCGCTCGTCGGCATCCTTCCTCTTGCCGGCGCTTACCGTAAGCAGCAGTTGAGCGTGCTGACGGTTGAGTTTCTTGTCGGCATACATCGCCTTATCGGCAGCCGCGAGCAGAGCCTTCGTTTCGGTTGCGTCACCCGGGAAGGTGGCTATTCCGATGCTGACTTGCAGACGGAAATCCGGTTGCTCGCCGAGATTCGGGTGATAGTTCGCCATTGCCTCCTTGATACGCAGGGCCGTCTCCACAGCCTGTTTATTGGGAGTTCCCGGCAGAAGCAGGAAGAACTCATCGCCGCCGTAGCGAGCGACAATGTCATATTCTCTCACCGCGGCACGGAATACGTCAGCCAGTTCTTTGAGGACTTGGTCTCCCTGCTGATGGCCGAAATCATCGTTGACATCCTTGAAATGGTCAATATCCAGCAAGAGCAGAGAGAAAGGCCGATCTTCCCGGATGGCGCGTGCCATCTCCTGTTCCAGTTGCAGGAACAAGTATCTGGCATTGGGAAGCCCGGTGAGGGGATCGGTGAGCGCAGTTTTTTCCGTCTGCTCGAAAGCACGCGCATTGGCGATCGCCTTGGAGGCCTGTGCGGCTACTGTCCCGAGCATACGGTGATCATCTTCACTGAAAGGAGTCTCCGTCTTTTGGTAGAGGCTGATTGTGCCACACACCTCATCATGCTCCCCGATGATAGGGGCCACTATGGCGTATTTGAGCGAACACAGCGCCGCCTCCGAAGGACCCAGCAAGCGGATTAGATCATCAGCGGCATCTTCATTCAGAGAAGAAGGTGCCCCTGTCTCGGCAATGCGGCCGCTGAGGCCCTCTCCCCAGCGAAGGACCTTGTTGTGCAGCCGATTGGCGAGCGGCCCGCAGGCGGTGGAAGCAGTCATCTCCTTGCCGGCGTGGTCGCAGAAGAAGATCACACCGGTGGTGAAGTCGAGGATCTTGCGGCTCTTGCTCATAACCAGATCCAGAGTTTCCTGGGTATTAAGGCTGGTTGCCGTAGTCTGCACGATCTCGAAGAGAGCAAGCAGCTCTTTCTGCGCCTGGGCGATTCCGGCAAGGGCGGCGCGCTGGTTTTCAGAGAGGCTGCTGGAGACGAGATCATCGGTGTCCTCATCCGCGTCGAAGATAAAGTCGAAGCGCTCTTGTGATCTTTCCCGGGCGAGCACCTTGAAGCAAGCCTTCACGAGCTCGGGATCGAACTGGGTTCCGGCTCCCTTCTCAAGTATCTCGGCTGCCTGTTTGGGAGAGAGCGCGCGACGATGGGGCCGGTCGGAGATGAGAGCAATATACACATCCGCCACCGCGAGAATACGCGCCCCCAGAGGAATCCCCTCTGCTTTCATCCCATCAGGGTATCCGGTGCCGTCGAACCACTCGTGATGTCCGCGCACAATGGGCAGTATCCCTCCGGCGAGTCGAATTCCGGCGAGGATACTGGCTCCCACCACGGGATGGGTTCTTACTTTTCTCAGTTCCTCATCTGTCAGGGAGCCGGGCTTTGAGAGGACGTAGTCGGGGACGGCGAGTTTGCCTATGTCGGCAAGCAGCGCGGCGACGCGAAGCGCCTCCAATTCCTCCCCAAATACTCCTATTTCTTCAGCGATCTTCACTGCCAGATCTCTCACCCGCTCCGCTCGGCCCCGCCCGCTCTGGTCACGGGCGTCTATCGCTTTCGCCAAAGCCTCCACAACTTGGAGATTGAAACTCTCTCGCTTTTGTATCCCATCCAGAGTGCTGCGAAGGCCTATGATTTCGCGTCTCGTGGAGCGATAACATACAAGGTAGAGGCCGCCCAAGACGATCAGTGTGGCGGTGAGGGCGAACATCTCAGTGCCCGGCACTCTGATCTCAAAAGCCGCCAAACCACTGAGGGCGATCAGCAAACTGGCGCAGATCACCAGCATCCAGACTTGAAAAGTTTCGCTCCGCTCTCCCATTTCTAATGCCTCAAATCCACTTCAGCTTCCAAAGGCCTCGAGCCTTGGGCCCCGAATCTGTGATTATCAGACTATTAGCACGACTTCTCAACAAATCCGACCCTTGACTCCGAGTTTTCATCTCCCCCAAAAGACTAAGACCTGCCGGCCGACTGGCCCAAGCAGGTCTACTTTCTTACCTTGCAACCAGGTCGCCGTTCCGCTCAAGTTACGGTTCGGTCACTGATCACGTTGTGAGTTCTGCCAGCAACCCAACCGTCTCGACTTTACTTCTCTCGCTTCGGCAACCCGGCCATCATATCCCGCGTTTCGGCGCTGATATCCCTTCCAGCCTAATGCGGGACTTAGATCCTTGGCTTTGCGTCCCCCGATTTCTCAGGGTTTGCCCTTATCGGCGTTTCTTCCTCGGTCTGTTCCCTCCTTAGTGCTACCAAACAGGTGATTGCATCTCGGTTGGCAACACCTGAACAAACTCCTAAAGGTTTATTCCACACCCCTCCCTCAGTTGGAGATAATAAGACCCCTGGGGCTGGTTCTATTCCGTGCAATAGAGATTGCCCCCCAGAAGCCCGCAAATATCCAGTTCCATGGGTGTGGGATCAACCACTGAATCCACACACAAGCGGGGTCTCCCGGTGGCGGGATCCGGCGCGGCAAGATTGATCTCCTCCTCCAGGAGCCGGGGAGAGCCGTCTTCGAATTCCAGTATCCGTACAAACGGCATTGCCGCATTGCAAGGGTTGGGTTTGGTGACCACCGCCAGCCGACCGTCGTTCAGCCGGAGAAGAGAACCGGCTGGATATTTGCCCAGCATCTCCGTGAAGCGGGCCAGCAGACGCGGCTCGAAATAGCTGGACTGAGATTGCATCACCTCCAGCGCCTGCTTGGGAGGGAGAGCGGGCCGATAGGGTCGGTCGGTGGTGAGAGCATCATACACATCGGCGGGCCCCACCATGAGGGAATAGAAGTTGAGATGGCGGCGGCTGTTGGTTTGGGGATAGCCGCTCAGGTCGAAGTGAAGATGATGTTCAAAGGCAACCAGTGGCGCCATGGCCGGCGCCTCCTCGTGGCGGCAGAGGAGCAAAGCTCCGTGGATGGGGTGCTGTTGGATGATATCGAATTCTTTTTGAGTGAGGGCGGCGGGCTTTCGGAGGATCGGCAGTGGAATGAAGATCTTGCCAATATCGTGAAGCATGGCGCAGACCCCCAGTTCTTGCAGTTGAGGGCGTTCGAGGCCCAGGGAATGGCCGAGTTGCAGACAGAGGATGCAGATGTGAAGGGCATGGGTGAAGGTGTATTCATCACGCCCCTTGACGGAGACCATACCCAGCATGGCGGCCTGTTCCAACATGATGGAATCAACCAAGTCGCTGACCGCTGCGTGAGTGGTACCGCTCTCCGGAGAGAAGCCCATGCGGGCGCGCCGGGCGGCTGCCCGCAGTACATCCAAGGCGCTCGCATAGGTCTTGTGCCCACTTTCAGTCGCCTCGCCTTCATCACTGCCGGGAGTGATGAGTTTCTCCACCTTGATGTGAGAGGCTCCCCGTCGGGAAAGGCTGGTGGCGGCACCTCCCTGTTGGGAGATTTCTTCTGAATCGGCGGCCAACAGGTTAACCAAAGCAGCGACCTCTTCTGTGGACAGCCCGGAGGAAAATGTGATGCTCTCTATATCTCGGTTCAAGCAAGCTCCCACCAGGTTGGCGGTCCCTGTGCCTGGATCAAATAAAGGTAGATCATTGGCGACTATCTCCCCCTCTACAATCTTCAGGACGAACTCCCGTTTCTTCTCCAGCATTCGGCTGATGGTGGCGGCGGCATCCTCAATATTCAACCTAACCAGGGAATGGTCTGAGGCGTAGAAGGAGGTATTGCGCATTGCCCGTGCCAGAGCCACTACGATCTGGTTCTCCACTCTTTCTTCTGTTGCGATTCGTCGTTCCATGTTCACTTATCCTCTATCTGCGGGAGCAAGAACCGGGGCTTTGAGAGTCGAGAGAAGATCACAGAAAGTGCACTTATCTTTCTCATCTCAATCTAATCCCTTGTTCCCCATCGCTCCGTCCAACATCTGAGAGCCGCTCGGCAAGTCTTTGCCACCCATGACCTGCGGCTGGCGGCAGCGTTCCGGAGCACCTCTGCCGCTTTCGGCGAAGGGATATTTGCCAAGGCCGTCGAGGCTGTGGAAGAGAGCCGCGCCCTCGCCTTGGGGAATAGCCATCCCGGCATCTCGAGAAAGTCGGCCAACACAGGGATGGCTTCCTCTCGGCCCAGGCGCCCAAGCGCCTCAATTGCGGTAATGCGAACAGAGAGAGAACGCGCATTCAGACCCAGTTGTTTTGCCAGCCGAGAAAGTTCCCTGACGGCCTCGCGGGCGGCCTCATCGGAGAGAGCCTGGGCCATCTCGCCCAGGGCGCGGGTGGCTTTGGTCCTCACATCCCAATAGCCATCCCTTATGCCGGCAAAGAGTATTCTCTCTCCACCTGGCGGCTTGTGTTTGCCCACAGCCTGCATAATGCCCGTGATTACTCTTGCCTGAGGGTGCCGCAAGGCTGCCATAATCGGTTCGATAGCCTCGTGACTTCTCGCGGAGAGCAACAGCGTGATTATTCTCAGCGCTCTTTCCGCCGGAGCGTTGACGAGGGCTTCCGAGAGCATGCCGATAAGCCGGTTCTTTCCCGTGGAGCGGCTCTCTGCGGAAACGCTGTTCCCGTTTGGGTTGTAAAGAGTACTCGTCTTCTCACGTCCCACCTGTGTTGTACCATTGGGCGCGGCTTGACAAATGGCGAGTGCGGCTGTGCGTACCAGGTCATCATCCGGCTCATTGAAGACGAATTGGAGCAACGCGTGCCCGGCATTTTCCCCCAGTCGGACGAGGAGGTTAAGCATTTCGACCCTCTCCGCCGGGCTCGCACCGGGAATCGTCTCCGGCAGCCAGGAAACGAAATCGGGAGTATCCAGGCGGCCCAAAGCAGAGGTGGCGATGAGCTGATAGGAGGGAGAACGCTCGGCAGATTTCGCCTCCTTCGCCAGAGCGCGCAGGAGTTTCAGGGCAAGAACTCTGTCACCTTTTTCCTGCCATCGCTTCGCCCAGGAAGCAATCTCTGCGCAGAGTCCGGCGTATTCCGCAGGCGAACACTCGTGGCCCAAGAGGTCAAGAAGCATGTCAGTATGGGAACGCTCTATCACTTCGGGGTCAAGGCTGCACAGCAAGTCGGAGAGATCGACCGTCGTGAATGAGTCCAAGGTGATGATTTCTTCCTCTCTCAGGAGGACGCTGGGCTTGCCTTCGCCGAGCACCTGTTCTTTGGCTAGATTCTCAAGTACCAGACCGATTACATTGCGGTAGGTCTCCTCCGGCATCCCCGCTTGCAGGAATCGCGCCTTGAGCAGAGGTTCTACTTCATCCTGCCTGGAGGCAGTGGGCATAATCCGACGCAACAACCGAGTCAGCGCGGAGGAGGTTTCTTCCGCGGCCGCCGCGGGGTGTGCAAAGACAATATCTTCTACTATCTCTTCAGGGGAGAACCCAAGCGCCAGACTGATGAGCGCGTCTTGATGCCCGGGAGAGATTACCGCGGGGACGCGAAAGAGCCTTGACCGCAGTTCCGGATCCAGGGTACGAAGGATCTGCGTCAGGTTCTTTTGCCATTCCGCCCGTTGTCTTTTCTGCGCGGTATCGGAATCGGGCCCACGCGCAGCCGGACCTAGAGCCTCGAAACTGACCTGGATGAGATTGCCCAGGCCGGTGGCGAGAAAATCGGAAGGGGTGATCTCCGTCTCCACGAGAGTTTCCCAACCCATGGAGACGGACTCCGCCTGGGCTTCGGGGGAATCGTCCGAAGAAGGTGCTGCAGAGATGAAGTCGAGCAGCCAGGACAGTCTTGCGGGAAGGCTGTGTTTGGGGTCTTCGACTCCTCCCTCATCCTCTTCCATCTCCTGCTCGGCCGTCGTTTCAAGTTTGCTCTCCAGCACACCCATACAGAGTTTCACCATCTGTCGGACGCTGCCGGTCTCGCGTTGCGGGGCCATCTGAAGGAGGGCGGCCTCCGATTCCCTGACCAAGCGGCGGTAATCCTGCTGCTCGATCTCGATGTTTCGCACCCCCCGGCTGGATAGCCACCCTGAGACTCCGCCCTTCTCAACTATCTCTCGAGGCTCTGTGGAGAGGAGTTGGAGCAGGCTTTCCACCTCTCTGATCTGCAAGCCCGGGCGGAAGAAGAGCGTTTTTATGAGCCTTTTTCTCAAGTCTCCATTAAGCCACACCATGCCCGGACCTGCTTGGGGAAGAAGATCTTCATTGACCATGAGACCGGGGCGAGAAGTGGTCAGTCGCACTGAATCAACGGACCCCTCGGGGAAGAGTTTGAGAAGAGCCTGGCGTGCGCGCTCCAGGGCCGCCTCCATCATCGGATGATAGGCGGGGTATTGCTTCGTCTGTCTGGCGGCGCGGGCGAATTCCTCTATTGCCGCGGCGATAGATCGGAGCGAAGCAGTCTTCTCCGCTTCTGTCTCGGTACCTACCTCTACCGGCATAGTATTGCTATTCTCTGCTGTTCCCCTTGCGTCTATTCCATAGATAAAGCAAAGGCAGAGGGTCAAAATGGCGGGCGAATGCTTGTTGGGGAAGGGTTCGGCTGGGCTCTGCTGGTCAAGAGAGCTGTTATTCGTGAAAACAGGCAAGAGAAAGGTGGATTTCGCCTGGCGCTGTAGAAACAATGGCTAGGTCGCTAAGGCGTTCGGGGACCTGGTCACCTACAGCATGGAGGGGTCTATGAGGACTTCGCGGGGTCTGGGGCCGTCCGCAGGGCCTACATAGCCTCTTTCCTCCATCATATCAATCAAGCGGGCGGCACGGGTATAGCCGATGCGCATGCGGCGCTGGAGCATTGAAGCCGAGGCGTATTTGGTGGAAAGAACATATTCCAGAGCCTTCTCGAAGAGTTCGTCCTGTGCCTCCTCTTGCTCCTCTGACAAAGCCCCGGTCTTTTCCGCCCTCAGAGCCTCCGCGGAGTACTCGGGCTGCGCTTGTTCTTTGAGGAATTTCACCAGTTTGTTTATATCGGCTTCGGAGATGTAGGCTCCCTGAATGCGGGTTGGCTTCGCCGCATCAATGGGAAGATAGAGCATATCCCCGGAGCCGACCAGCCGCTCCGCCCCATTGATGTCCAAAATGACCCGGCTGTCGGCCTGGGAGGCGACGGCGAAAGCGATACGGGAGGAGATATTCGCCTTAATGGTTCCCGTGATGACATTCACCGAGGGCCTCTGTGTGGCCACGACCAGGTGGATTCCAGTGGCGCGGGCCAACTGAGCGATGCGGCAGATGGAGGCCTCGAATTCTCCTTTCGCCTGCATCATAAGGTCGGCGAGTTCGTCTATGATGATGACCAGATACCACATCCGCTCCAGTTCATCATCCATCTCCGCGCGCTCGTTGTAGCCGGCGATATTCCGCACACCCAAGTCCGCGAAGAGTTCATAGCGGTGCTCCATCTCCCGGATCGCCCAGCGCAGCAAACCCGCCGCCTCTTTCACATCGTGCGCCACGGGAGCCACCAGATGCGGAATGTCGCTGAAGAGACTCAGCTCCACTCGCTTCGGGTCTATGAGAAGTAATTTCAATTCATCCGGCCGGGTACGGCAGAGGAAGGAGGCGATCATGGAGTTGAGACAGACGGATTTTCCGGAGTTTGTGGCCCCGGCGATAAGCAGATGGGGCATTCCCGCCAGATTCGCTATACAGGGGTTGCCGGTGATGTCTTTGCCCAGCGCAAAGGAGAGGGTGGAGGTATCGCTCTGCGCCTTCTCGGAGGAGAGGATTTCCACCAAGTCAACGAAGACCGTTTCGGTATTGGGGACTTCTATGCCGATTACCCCTTTGCCGGGCACCGGAGCCTCCACTCGCACATCCAGTGCCGCCAGGGAATAGGCAAGGTCATCCGCCAGGTTTGATATGCGGCTGACCCTTACTCCACGCGGGCAGCGAATCTCATAGCGGGTAACCCGCGGGCCTCGCTCAATCTCCACCACCTTCGCCTTGATGCCAAAGGAGGAGAGGGTCTGCTCCAGGACCTCCATCCGGTTGATGGTTTCTTCATGTTCTCCCTCGGCCGGTTGGCTTAAGGTCTGGCTGAGGAGGGAAAGGGAAGGCAGTGTGTAGTCGTCAAGTCCGGTTTCCTCCTCTTCTGTCGGAA